>Ga0080004_1120265_pt1 | contig 135735 bp, 136 predicted proteins | sample WasSprMetagenome_FD_69207 | JGI IMG/M metagenome (GOLD analysis project Ga0080004, IMG submission 69207) | Sulfidic aquatic microbial communities from Washburn Spring, Yellowstone National Park, USA - WS (SPADES assembly) (version 2) | ecosystem: Environmental > Aquatic > Thermal springs > Hot...
CGGTGTTTTTTGGGAGTGGTAAGGGTTATCCTAAGGGCTAGAGCGCGCATCCGAAGAGTTCTTGAAGCGCACGGGGCGGGTTCTCCGCGAGCTCGAGTAGCATGCGGAGCAGTGGAGTTTTCGGGTGCATGTTACGTTTTCGTGCCGGCTCTCCGAGTGCTCTGCGCCACTCTGGGCAGAGCTCTGCCAGCCTCAGCATGCTGCGTCCGCTGAGCTCTAGGGCGTAGTAGCCGGTTTTGCGAGTGTGTATTCGCGCCTTTATGCCCCATGTTTGCTAGGGCTTTCGCCAGCTTTGACGCGTCGTCTAGGCTTTTGGACAGGGTCTGTGCTTGTAGGACTCGTTTGCCTTCACAGCAGCTTAGCGCGCGAGTATGTTTGCATAAAATGATCATCGAGGCGGTGCTTTTCCAGGGTCTTGGCGGAGAGCGAAGTCATTGCGGTACCAGTAGACATTTAATCTCACTCTTAGCCTTGACTTCCCAGTGGAAGAACTGTTAAACAAGTTAAACTAAAAATTTTAAATTTGCTCTCAGGCGCTCGTAGCTGAGAGTCGAGGGGTAGTCATGACAGCTATTAATGTTTCCCAAAGAATACCCCGCTCACTGAGGGTAGTCTTGACATCACTTTGCGCTGCACTTTACGCTACTTGCTCTTACCTCACGGCTTACATTCAGTCCCCGTGGGGGATGGGGCAGTTTCGCCCGGCAGTTGTAATACCTGCACTATTTGCAACCCTCTTCGGCCCCTGGGTTGCAGGTGTGGGTGCAGCTATAGGTACTCTTATATGTGATTCCGTCAAGCATGGTACGCTGTATCTGGGCAGCCTTGTCGCCGCCGTCCCTGGGAATCTCATAGGTTTCTCGCTCTTCGGCTATATTACTCACAGAAGGTTTAGTTGGGAGAGGTTTATTCTGGCCTCAAACATCGCCCTGATAGTTGGAAACTCCATCACGGCTTTCCTCTACGTATTCATATATAAGTACCTCTTGGCACAAGCTCTCATAATGCCACTCGAGTCTCTAACCATCCTATCCTTTGGATTGACACTATTCTGGTACATAACCATGCTCCCATTCGTTCTGCTGATCACACCTCCACTGATACGCATAATCTCCACAGCTTTCCCAAGCATTGTCCCCATGGATGTTAGAGAGACCACGCTTAAGAGTGCTCTACCCAGGAGGAGCTTTGGCATAGCACTAACCTCCTCTGGAGCATTCACATTGCTTATCGGCATCCTAATATCCTTCTCCCCCATCGGTGGCATTCTGTCTACAACCTTTCAAGGCTACTTCCCACCATTGGCTATGGACTTATTCCGGCTCCTCCTATACCTAAGCGGGATCATACTTTCACTGCTGGGTTTAAGCATATCAGGCTTAAACGTTGCTATCAGAAGATAACGCGCGCCACCTGTTACCTTGCCTTTTTCGCAGAGCTACGGGTACTGTTCCTGAGGGTGCTGCTAAGCACGCGCATGACTATAAAGCTTCATGCGTATATGTGGCTAGAGGCCTTGTCTTGCGCGGGAGACCGACGAAAACTGTCTAGACATAAACATTTTTAGTCTCTAGGTACTTTATCAGTGATATGACTAAACTTGTGAGAGCCCGAATCCTAGTTTCAGGTCTCGTGCAGGGGGTCTTCTACAGGGCAACAATGCGGGAGGTTGCCAGAAGCTTAGGGGTCACAGGGTGGGTACGTAACCTTCCTGATGGAAGAGTAGAAGCAGTGGCAGAGGGGGACGAGGATGCAGTAAAGAAGCTCATTGAATGGGCCAAGCAGGGTCCCCCATTGGCAAGGGTTGAGAAAGTCGATGTTGAGTGGAAAGAGTACAGGGGGGAGTACAAAGACTTCTATATTCGTTGGTGAGGGCGCTTGCGTAAGCTTCACAGCGTGGGGAAGGTTCTAGAGGAAGCACTGAATTACTTGTCTCTCCCAAGAGTTGTAGAGGTTCCGGTAGAGGACTCTCTGGGGATGTACTCTGCCGAAGATGTTTATTCAAGCTTCAAGCTCCCCCCGAGGCCCAAAGCAGTTGTCGACGGGTACGCTGTTAGAGCGCGAGACGTAGAAGCAGCCGGTCCAACTTCCCCGGTAGTCCTCAGAAAAATGGATGTGGTGTTGAGGCCGAATACCGTAAGCGGACTTCAGCTTCCCTGTGGATATGCTACGAAGGTGGAGACGGGAGCCATTCTTCCAGAAGGTGCAGACGCCGTTGTGCCAGTAGAGGACGTGGTAGAGGGGGAAGAAAAGATCTACGTCTACAAGAGGCTTGCTCTCTGGGAAAACGTCTCCTTGCCAGGTGAAGAATACGACTCTGGTCTAAAAATTATAGGTAGGGGGGAAGTAATTCAGCCCTACAGCGTCGCTGGCCTCGTTTTGGAAGGCAGACAGGCAGTAAAGGTCTATGACCTCAAAGCAAGCGTCCTAAACGTGGGAGATGAGCTGCTTACATCAACCTTCTTCAAACCATACACACACATACTCGTTTCCTCCTGGCTTAGAACTCTGGGCATAAACGTAGCTGGGATAGGCTTCTCACCCGACTCCGTAGACCACATCTCCGGGTGGCTGAAGGAGAGGACGGAGTGGCTAACAGTACTGATAGGCGGAACCTCGATGGGTGGGCACGACCTGACAATTAAGGCGATAAGCGCTTTGGATCCAGAATTCATGGCTCACGGGCTTGCACTTCAGCCGGGGAAAACTGCATGTGTCGCAGTGAGGGACGGGAGGCTGGTGCTAGCTATAAGCGGTTTACCCGTCGCAGCACTTTCAACACTCGAGGTATTCCTCAGACCACTTCTGAGGAGGCTGGGAATAAAAGTGCCACTCCTACCCAGAGTGAGGGCCAAGCTCACGAGGAGAATATCCGTGAAGATGGGCGTCGTGGGTTTTGCAAGGGTCAGAGTGTTCGAGGAGAAGGGAGAATACTACGCTGAGCCATTAATGCTGGGTGGCTCAGGGGCGCTGGCAAGTCTCCTCAGGGGCAACGGCTACGTCATCGTGCCGGAGGGTGTAGAGGGGTACGATGAGGGCGAAACTGTAGAGGTTAATTTGTACAGGGAGGAGGTGGAAAACATTGGAGAGAAAAGTATTTAGAAAAATGGTAAGCGTCGACGAGGTAATCCCGCTTATAGAGTCTTACAGGCCGCTGAACCCACTAGGAGAAGTAGAATTCTCCTTGCCTGAGGCAATAGGGCGGGTCTTAAGCAGAAACATTTTTTCACCCTCCAATTACCCTCCGTACACGAGGGCAACAGTAGACGGCTACGCTGTAATAAGTGAAGACCTAGCGGGAGTATACGAGGATAGGCCAAAAACCTTGAAGCTCGTTGGAAAAGTGTCTACCGGAGAGATTAAGTTGTTTAGACTGGAAAAAGGACAATGTGTAGAAGTTTCTACGGGTGCAGTTGTTCCATATCCAGCAGACGCCGTCGTGCTAATTGAGCATACACACGCGAGGAATGGCGAAGTAGAGTTTTACCGATCGGTAGCCAAAGGTGAAAACATTGACATTGCTGGGTCCGACATTGCTGAAGGAGAAGTAGTCGCGTGGAAAGGGACCGTAGTCACACCACTTCTCGCATCCGTACTAGCAGCCGTAGGAATAGACAAGGTATGGGTATATAAGCCGGTTCGCCTAGGTATAATTCCCACAGGCAACGAACTGAAAACTCCAGGAGAACAGCTCGAATACGGGCAAATCTATGACTCCAACTCGACAATGATCTATGCCTACGCAAAGTCCGTAGGAGCAGAACCCAAAATATATCCCCGCGTACACGATATGGTTGAAGAAATAGAAGAAGTTTTGCACAAGGCATTAGATGAAAACGATGTAGTAGCAACGATCGGCGGAACCTCTGCCGGCCTAGAGGATAAAACCTACAGGGTTCTAAGCGAGCTCGAACCAGGAATCATACTCCATGGTGTAAGAGAAAAACCCGGCAGACCACTCGCAGTAGCCGTCCACGGAGACAAGATAGTCTTCGCGTTGCCCGGCTTCCCGCTTTCATGCCTGCTAACAGTCAACCTCTACCTTCTTCCCGTTATACTAAAGCTCCAAGGCATGCCAAGAAACGAGGTCCCAACAATAAGGGCACGCATAGAGACACCTATACGTGGAGAACCAGGTATAAGGGTATTTGTGCCCGCAATCCTGAAGCACCATGGAGAAGTAAAGGCTTATCCCCTAACGGGTCACAGTGGACGTGTGTCGGCAATGTCACTATTAGACGGCTATATAACTGTTCCAGAGGACACTGAATACCTGCCAGAAGGGTCAGAAGTTGAGGTCCTACTTAACCCATTCCAGAAAAGCTACGAACTAAACATTATTGGTTCTCATGACCCACTGCTACAATCCATCGTCGCAAACTTGCCAGGCTACGACAAAGTACGCATAGTCAACGTCGGCTCGCTCTCAGGGTTACAAGCACTAAAAAGTGGAGTAGCAGACCTAGCTGGAACACACCTACTGGATCCAGCTACGGGAGAATATAATTTACCAATTGTAAGACAGCTCGATATTAAACACGTACTGGTTCTCATAGGGTATAGGCGAGAACAGGGCCTCATGTATAGGAAAAACACGGGGCCAGTTTCTTCTTTTAAAGACATGGTTCATAAACATTTGCGCTTCGTCAACAGGAACCCCGGAAGCGGTACACGTGTACTCATTGACCACATGTTAGAAGAGGAAGCACGACAATTAGGAATATCGCCTGAAGAGCTGAAGAAAAGGCTAACTGGCTATACCTTTGAGGTTAAAACCCACGAGGCCGTAGCATACCTCATTAGCAGAGGAATAGTTGACGTAGGAATAGGTGTAAAATATATTGCTGAGAGATATGGTCTAGACTTTAAGCCAATCACGAGCGAGAGATACGATATCGTGATAAGAAAAGAAGCGTATACAAATGAAATAGTGAGCCAAATAATAGACAAAATCAGGAGCCTAGACAAAACGGAGCTACCAACAGGATACTCTTTAGACAAGAAAACCGGAACAATAATAGAGCTGTAAAGCGCGCGAGGGGTGGGAAAATGGTGGGCGTGAGTAGGAGTGGTTGTTTGAGGGGTGGGTTCAGGGACTTCATGGTACACGTCGTTAGCTACTAGGATCCTCGAATCCATGAGGAAGTGGTTGGAAGAGCACAGAAAGGCCTTGGTGCGCTAATCTTTCCTGGCCGTTCCCCCTGCAGACGATAACATGTCTCCAGGGGGCTCCCGCGCGGGACCGAGGAGGGGGTGAAGCTCGGCAACGGGCGGACCCCATGACACCCCAAGCGTCCTCTTTTCCAACGAAGAGGGCGCAGCGAAGGGGCGCCTCGACCAAAAATGACGGTGCGGATGAGAGTGCGCGCGGGTATGTCTTGGAACATGAAACAGGAAGAATCCTGGAAATTTGAGCTCGCTAGCAATAGCCGCTTATCGCTGTCTAGCAGGCCTAGTAGTTTGCCGTAGCCTGTTTGGTATGCAGCTTTGAGGATTTCAGGCAGAGTTCTTTGTGTTTGACTGCTACATCGTCTCCAAAGCTGTAGCTTAGCGCGCGCTTAGAAATTTGAAGATTCGAGTGTTTAAGTACGCTTAGTTTCTGGCATTCATAGCCGAGGGGGACCGGGGCTTAATTAGCGTGCTAAACCCAGGAAAATATATAAATATCAAGTTATCAATATAGAAAATGTATGCAGGTGAATCAAAAATATAGACCTGGTAAAGTAGCGGTCGCCATGACGGCAGGCGCCGTCCCAATACTTGCTCTTACAGGTAGCTCAGCCGCGGCAGGTAAAGGCTCGCAGCATTTTTCCCAGCCTTAACCTGTACCTGTGTCACTCGAATGGGTGGCGCTAGCGCGCGGTGTGGTGTCTTGCATCCATTACTCGTGGCTGGTTTAGCAGCATCAGCTCTTTATGCCTTTGCTATGGGAGGTAACGACATGGCTAACAGTGTAGCGCCCCTCGTCGGCTCAGGAGTGCTCAGCTATAGACGTGCTATTGCGCTGTTCGCTGTTGCTGTTTTTGCTGGTGCAATGTTTCAGGGGTATATGGTCATGAAGACCCTTGGAAGAGGTGTTATTAGAGAGATGGATGCTTGTGGCGCTTTAGCAGCAAGCTTAGCCGGCTTCGTATGGGTTATGATTGCAACGTTGAGGGGGATTCCAATATCAACAACGCATAGCATTACTGGTGGTGTAATTGGTGTGGGAGTCGCATACATGCTTCAGGGTGCTGGGACTCTAAACCTAGGTGTTGTCACCGCGATAATACTTAGCTGGATTGTCTCACCTGTGAGCGCAATGGCATTGGCTATACCCCTCTACTTCCTCAATGAGAGATTAGCTAGGAGCAGCCCCAAATGTGCGAACATGGGCGCTATTGCAATCGCTTTCTTAGCAGCCTATAGCTTTGGAGCCAATGATGTTGCAAATGCTACTGCCGTATATACTACACTAGTCTCAAGGATCCTTGGGCTACCAGACTCGGATGCGATGAGGCTTCTAGCAGCCTACGCAGTAATATTCGTTGGTCTGGGGGGAGCTACCTTAGGCAAAAGGGTTGTTAATACGATGGCTTTTAGGATAACAAGGCTGGATCCTTCGACCAGCATAGCAGCTAATGCTGACGGCATAGCTGTATGGCTGTGGACAACGATACCCTACATCCTATCTGGCTATGGAATGCCAATATCGACTACCTATGCGGCTGTTGGAGCAATAATGGGTGCGGGCATCGCTAGGCACAGAAGCTTAGGAGCTCTTAACCTAAAGCTGGTACTATTCATGATGTTCGCCTGGGTATTAACCATCCCGGTAACAGCCTCCCTCGCAATAGCCATTTATACCCTCACCAAGACATTTACGCATCTTTTAGGATGGTGATCCATGACTGTCTGGCTCTGGCTCTCCAAGGAGAGGAGGAAGGACGTTATCAAAATGAGCTTAGAGCACGCAGAGAAGGTTCTAGGAGTTGCCGAGTGTGCTGTAAAGGTCCTAGAGGCATACTTGGCAAATAACCCTAGCGAGGCTTCTAACTGGTGGGACAAAGTCTTCACGCTCGAGAAAGAGGCCGATGATACGAAAAGGAGAATATTGCTTGAGCTATCTAAGGAGGCGTTTCACCCGATAGATAGGGAAACTATCGTGAGGCTGATATTTGCCTTGGATGATGTAGCAGCGTACGCGAAGGCTTGGAGCAGAAGAACAACGCTTCTCTTTGAACTCGGAGAGAGATTACCCGAGACAATAATCAGCAAGCTTGTGCTTATGGGTAGGAGGGTCTCGGATGCAACGAGGGTCGTAAGAGAAGCAATCGAGAAGCTCGCCGAAGAACCCAAAAAGGTTCTGGAGCTTGCTGATGACATTGAGCGTAGTGAGGAGGAGGTCGATGATATAAGAATCGATGTGTTTAGGGATATTGTACATCTATGTGATAAGACAAGAACATCACTATGCTTACTATCCAAAGAGATTATGGATAGCATAGAGAACGGGGCAGACAAGTGCGAGGATGTAGCAGATGTTTTAAGAAGCCTTTCACTTTTATCAATATAGATCCCTCGCCAGCCACTCCATGTTTTTACAGCGCGTCACTAAAACCAAAAAGTCACTCAAACTCAATTGTTGCCGGGGGTTTGTTAGTAATATCGTACAACACCCTGTTTACTCCTTCGACTTCGTTAACAATCCTCTGGGAGACTCTTTCAAGCAGCTCCCAGGGGGGTTTGGCGAAACTTGCAGTCATGGCGTCCTCGCTTACGACGACCCTGAGCGCTATTGCGTATTCGTAGCTCCTAGAGTCCCCCTTCACGCCCACCGTCTTTACCGGTAGCAGGACTGGGAAGGCTTGCCACACCCTCCTGTACCACCCGCTCTTCAAAAACTCCTCCTCAACTATCCTCGTGGCCTTCCTCAAGATTGCCAGCCTTTCCTCCGTAACTTCACCGACTACGCGAACGGCGAGTCCCGGGCCGGGGAACGGGTGCTGGTAGACCATCTCCTCGGGGATGCCTAATCTCAGGGAAATTTTCCTGACTTCATCCTTGTAGAAGTCCGCTAAGGGCTCGAGAATCTCCACGCCCGGAAGCTCTCCCATAACAACGTTATGGTGACTTTTTATCTTCGCAGCTACCCCGCTCGTCGCCCCGCTCTCAACCCTGTCGGGGTAGATTGTTCCCTGCGCCAAGTAAATTATCCGACCGTACTTCTCCTCAATTTCTCTAACAGCTGACGCGAAGACTTCGCGGAAAGCCTCTGCGATCACCCTCCTCTTAGCCTCCGGGTCGCTTACGCCCCTTAGCCTGGACAGGAATATCTTTCCCGCGTCGATGAAGTGGACGTGCTCAAAGCCCAAGGAATGCAGAGCCTTTAAGACTCTCTCGCTCTCTCCTTCGCGCAGCAGCCCGGTATCAACAAAGACTACGTGGACGCGGCTAGGTCCGAACACCCTAAGCATTATCGTCGCAGTGGTTACAGAATCGACTCCCCCACTAACAGCTACCAAGACGTTTCCTAGAGGAAGCTTCTTCAGCTCCCGAATCTTCTCCTCAACTACGTCTTCGACAAACCAGTTAGGCTCAGCGCCCACAACCCTGGCTAGGAAGTTCCTGAGCAGCGTCAATCCATGCTCAGTGTGCCTTACTTCTGGGTGGAACTGAACTCCATATATAGGCTTGGTAGAGTCCCTAAATGCTGCCACGCTCGAATAATCGGTTTCAGCCAACCTCAAGGCATTGGGGGGAAGCTTAACAACAGCATCCCGATGAGACATCCACACGTTCTGCTCCCGCGGCGTGCCGGAGAAGAAAACATCCTCCTCGATCACTCGCAGCCTACTGAGACCGTACTCAGCCCCCTCCCTCCTCTCGACATCTCCCCCAAGCACGCTGGCGAGCAGCTGATGCCCGTAACATATCCCTAGAACTGGGACTTCGCCGCTCAAGAGCCACTCCAAGACTTCTTGGGGAGGTCTAGGAGCTTTAGTCTCGTAGATGCTGGCAGGTCCACCCGACAAGACGACCGCGACAGGCTTAAGTTTCAAGATCTCCTCTAGAGGGGAGTCGTAAGGCAGGAGCAGGGAGCGGTAGCTCAGCTCACGTATCCTCCTAGCTATCAAGTGTGCGTACTGCCCACCGAAATCGAGGACGACCACGCTATAATCCGTATTTCTCAAAGGCATACCTGATCCTCTCACTCGCAATCCTTTCCACGTCTGATCGTCTAAACCCGTAGAAGTTAACCATCCCCTCCTCAACGACAGCTCTACCCTTGACGAAGACGTATCTCGGTCTAGCATCACCCCTCACCACTTTTTCCAGGGGGGAGTCAAAAGCGACCAAGTCGCCACAAGGGTCCACCCCGTATAACTCGTACCCGCCTAAACTTGCCTTGTTTAGCAAGTCGAGTGAGGGGCCGTGCAATTTAACGGCGTCTTGGTACGTCTTCAGCAGGGTCCCGGACACAAGGGGCCAGTCACTGCCTAAAGCATCAAAGAGCTCTATGCTGCCCAGTGTCGTATTGTAAAGGTAGAGGTTCGAAGTGGGACAGTGGACAATCCTCACACCTACCCTGCGGCATTCTTCGGGGGCAGTTACGCAGTGCACGGCTACGACTCCCCTAGCACTCCCACCGAGAGCTTCGACAAGCTCATCCACCTCGTTAACGCCCTCAGACAGGTGCAGTGCAAAGGGTAACCCGAGCCTCCTCGAAATGTTAAACGAAGCCCTAATCATCGGCAAGTCAGCCCCCCTTATGGAGTGAACAAAGAACCCTAAGGAGAAGTAGCCGTTCCACAGGTGTCTGTTCTCAATGTACTTCACGAACACACTTTCCGGCAAGCTCCACCCGTCCAGGCTCATTATTGTTGGAAGAACCACAACCCTTGGAGAAGCCCCCAGCCTCCTTACCGCCTCAATGCCCCCCTCCAGGCTACCAGTTAGGGAGATCAGCGTTACCCCATCAAACAGGGATAATAGGATGGTGGCTTCCGCAAGCTGGGCCGAGAGCTCCCTATCCCTTCGAATAGCAGCCTCATCGACCCTAAGCTCCCTATTTTTAAGCCACTCGTAAGAATCTCTCCAAGGGCCCCCCGCCCCAACATCAACCACTTGGGGGTGGGCATGCGCATCACTAAAGCCTGGAGAAATTGCAGATTCAAAGTACAAGCCCTCGCCTCCAGGCATCTCCAGCCTAGCGTTTTCAACCACTCTCCCACGAAGAAGCAAACACCCTACCTCAACCACCCCCATTAATACTTCACCTCGAAGAGACCCCTAGGCTTGCTCTCCGCCAAGCCAGCGCTAGTCAATCTCACGAACCTAGCTCTCCTGCGCAGCTCCTCCAAGTTAGTGGCGCCAACGTAGCCCATCCCCTGTCTCAAGCCATCGACAAGGAACCTTACGACTTCAGCAACAGGACCCCTGCAAGGAACCAAGCCCTCAACCCCTTCAGGCGCCCTCTTGAATTCTCCGTAACGCCCTGAACCACTTCTAAGTGCGCTTCGGCTGCCCATCCCCCTGTAGACCTTGAAGCATTGCCCATTCCTGGTCACAACTTCTCCCGGCGCTTCATCGCAGCCTGCGAGCAGGTAACCCAGCATCACGGCATCAGCACCCGCTGCAATAGCCTTCACGATGTCTGCAGGCTTCTCGATACCCCCATCAGCAACCACAGAAACTCCATAGTCCCTGGCGACGTCTGCCACCCTAGCTATAGCAGAGAGCTGCGGGTAGCCAACGCCTGCAATCTCCCTAGTTACGCATGCGTGCCCAGGCCCGACACCGACTCTAAGCGACGAGGCACCTGCGGCTATCAGGTCTAGAGCAGCCTCAGCTGTAACGATGTTTCCAGCCATTACCTCAGCCCCCCTCTGAACGTACCTCCTCGTAGCCTCCAGGACGTTCCTGCTATGCCCGTGCGCTGTGTCTATGACTATTATGCTAGCACCGCTATCCAAAACTTTAGAAACCCGCTCATCGTCAAAGGGACCAACAGCAACCCCCACGCCTATACCCTCACTCGTCAAAGCCTTAACGTTATTGGCGACAGCCTCTAGCGGCAGGTTTCTGGGGAAAAACCCCAAGCCGCCCAGCTCACCAATCCTCCTCGCCATCTCTAAACCCGTAACGGTGTCCATGGGGCTACTCATAATTGGTATTTTGAGCGAGAGCTTTTTGGATAGATTAGTGGAGACATCTATGGCGTCAAGCTTCACTTCCGAGTACGAAGGTATAATTAATACATCATCAAAGCTTAAGCCAACCTCTGCATTTTTAATTTTCTCCTCGTATATTCCCATATTAAGTCAAGTAGCGTCTGAAAATAAAGGATTTCGTATAAACAGTTAGTATTTTATATGAAAAGTATATACATTAGGAGATATGCCCATAAACAGGAAGCTGATTAGGCTTGGGAAAGCGAGCCTAGCAGTAACCCTGCCTGCGAAGTGGCTGAGGAAGCACAACCTAGGGGAGGGTGACAGCGTTTACATCGAGGACAAGGAGGAATGCCTAGAAGTACTTCCAAGACCCAGGGAGCTGCAATACGCTACACAAGTTGCCCAGGTAGAAATTGAGCCCGGCGAGGAAGGGTCTGCTGAGAGAATAATCATCTCCTACTACTCTGCCGGCTACACGGGCATGCGCATCTCCTTCACGAAAAAGACCAATAAAGCGCTACTTAAGGAAACTATTCGCAGAAGCTTGCTCCGCTTAATCGGGCTGGAAACCTTCGAGGAGGGGGAAGACTACATTCTACTTCAAATGGTTGCAGATACCTCAACCATGAGCATAGAGAAAATTTTATCCAGAATGGAGCTGCTCCTCAAAAACAACCTAAGGGACCTCGAAGACTACATCCACACAGGGCAAGCATTGCACTTGAAGAATATCATTGAGAGGGACGAGGAACTAGACAAGTTCTACTTCCTCCTCAGCCGGCAAATAACACTATCACTGAAAAGCAGTAGTTACGCTGAAAAAGTAGGCATAGCTCAAAGACCACTCCTCTTGCCCTACTTTACCTACGCTAAGACCCTCGAGAGGATGGGGGATATCTTTGTAAGCATGGCTAGAATCCTGTTAAAGGGCAAAGAAGTCACGGAAGAACAGGTAGATTTGATTAAAAGGGCGATTGAGTACGGCATGACTGCCTTCAAGAAGGGGGATAAAAACAGCAAAAAGGAACTTGGAAAACTCTACTCTAGCTTCTTTACCCGTCACCAAGGACACAACCTAGTAGGCTACCTGATTGGAAACATGCTCTCACTCTCTCTAGACTTACTGGAGTCGCGAGCGGATCTCGAAGCCTTAACACCTACACAAAAGTAAAGCGCGCGCCTAGCGTGAGCCCTCACTTCACCTCCTCACCTGGAGTCAGGAGCGCCCCTGCCGCGCGCTATAAACCACCATTTCCCCAGAGCGGCGATTAGCCGACGTCAGAATCCGCTGTACGTGTGAGATCAGCCATGTTTATTAGAGCAGAAGTATTGTACCAAGAGCACCCACTAGTGCTTTCCACATCGAAATTCCCCTTGATAACTACTGTAATCTCCTCGTCCAATAGGGGGAGATTGAGCTTTAACAATCTATGGCTTTCAGCTGGGACGAGTACGACCGTATACCAAAGCCCCCCATGCGTTTTAACGCCCTCAAGCCCGCTTGGTCCATACTTAGCGTGGATAACCAGCGTCCTCGTAAATTCCACCTCACAGTCACCGTGATAATCTCCATTAGAATTTTTCCCTACTAGGTTCTTGACCATTCGCCCGTCAGATACTAAGGCGAAATACGCCCTGTAAACGTTCCTACCTATCCTCCTTTTAGCAAACAGCGTTCCGCTAATTCTCACTCTAACCAAGAGCCTCCAGGTCTAACGGTTCAAGCTACGTGCATATAACCTTTTCTCCCAGCGCGTGCGCAGACGTGTCACCCCGCCTTTTCGCGGGGTTATAGGCATAGTTTTGTGTTGGTAAAAAGGCTTTTCGCTGTGCTTGGTGCTCCGTCTCCATGCCCGGCGCAATTAGCCCCTCACCTTATGCCTAAGCTCTCGTTAACGTCCGCGTGCCTCGTGCGACTGTGCGGGCACCTGACCAGTCCTCGAGGCTTCCTCAGGACCTCGCATCCGCGTACGCGTGCATACTCCTAAGGCTATAACGGTTCCGGGCACTAAATTTTCAGCCGCTCCTCCATCCTCTTTAACTGCTCCTTTAAGCTGGCATTTTCCCTCTCTAAAGCTGCAACCTTATTCTGCAGCTCCTCTAGCCTCCTGAGCTTCTCCTCGAGAGCTTTCTCACGAGAGTTTAGCTCCGCCTCCTTCGCCTCCAATCTCTCCCGAAGCTCGATCAAAGCATTTTCCTTGGATGCCAACATTCTCTGGAACCCCACGAGCTCTCTCTCTTTTTCCAGGAGTCTTTTCTCCCAGTTTGCCAGCTCCTCTCTCTCCTTCAATACTCTCTCTCTAATTGGCTCCAGCTCTTCTCTTAGAACCCTCTCCTTCTCAGCAATCTCTGCCCTGAGCTTCCTCAGGTATTCTTCCTCCTCGTTTATCCGCCTAATCAGCAACTCAAGCTTCTCTGTTTTAGCCTCCCTTTGTGCAACATCCCTTTCACGCTCAGTTAACGCCTCCATTTTCTGCAGAAGTTCTTTTTCTCTGACTGCAAGCTCACTCTCCCAAGCTTTCAATTTTTGCTCGGCCTCCTGAAGGGAAAGCTTCAATTTCCTGGCTTCCTCTGCCTCAGCCGCAACTCTATTGGCGAAAGTTTTGAGCTCAGCCTCTCTTCGCTCAACTTCAACAAGCCTGCTATTAAGCTCCTGCTCACGTTGCCTTAAATACTCAATATACTTAACAAGGTCGCCCACCTCCGGTATCCTCGAGACAGCTTTATTCAAGTTCTCCATTAATCCTGTGAGAGCCTTTTCTCGCTCAGTCAAAACTCGCTCCTGATCCTCTAGCTGCTTTTTTCTCTCCTCAAGCTCCTTAATTTGGCGGGTTAAAGTCTCCGCCTTTGCTGATATTTGTGAATATTCTTCGACCATCTTAGCGTACTTTTCAGCCTCCTCGTGCAACGTTTTCGAGACGCTCTCCACACTAGAGAGATTAGTGCTCAAAACCTCAATGAGTTTTGCAATATTATCGAGCGAATCACGTAGCAAGTTATGAGTTTCAGAAATCTCTTTAAGGTTATTAAGGACGCCCTTCAGCCCCTCAACATCGATGCTCGCTGTCCATTTTCTCAGCTCTTCTAGAGTGCTGCTAAAGCTTTTGCTCAGCTCTTCGACTTGGCTCTGCGTTGCAGCTCGCTGAATCAATTCGAGCATATCAGCAAGTGTTGCTCTAACCTCGTCAATTGAAGCAGTGAGTTGGGTCAGAGAGCTTCTAATGTTTGTTCTTATAGGTTCCTGGAGCACCTCCGGGAGTGCTGACAGTCTCCTGTCGAGTGTCGCAAGAGACGCCCTAATCTCCTCTGTTAACTCCTCTACTGTTACGCCCTTCCCCTCCTTCTTCCCCCTAAAAAATGCCAATCACTCCACCCAACATCTTAGTCACCACCATGGTATTAATTTTAAACGCTTAAACTGCAGCGGCACTAGAAATCGTGCCAAGAACACGCTTACAGCCCCTTGCACGAAAAGCATGGATAACGTGCAGCGCAGAGGCGCGCTAGATGCATTCACAATCTGAGCATTAACAATATATCGCTCTAAAAACAGATTGACTTATGAGCGAAGGTGATAGCGCTACAGGGGACGAGGTCGAGGTTGTTGAAATTGGAGAGGGCGATATTGCTATACTACTGGCAGCGCTGAAGAGGCTAAATAGCGGCGTTTACGCATTAAAAGTGACCCTAGACTTCCTAAACAGCAGAATTGGTGCGCTGCCCGAGAGGATCAGGGAACTAGAGGATGCATTAAAGGCGCATGAAGACTTCTTCAGCCAGGAAAGTAAGAGAGTCTCGGAAAATCTGCAAAGGCACGGGGAAGGCATTAGAAGCGAATACCAAGAGCTGGTGAAAAATTTGCGCCTGCAGCTAGACTTGTTTATCGAAAAATTGTCAAGCCAGCTTCAAGAAGTCCAGGGATTCATTGCAACCATTAGCCAAGACATCAACATGATCATGTCCAAGCTGAGGGAAGTTGAGGTGATTTCCACAGATACATCCACGGCAGTTAAGGGGGAGGTTAAAAGCCTATCAGCAAAGATAGCTAACATGGAGTTGACTCTGAACGAATTGTCCCAAAGGATCTCTAAGCTTGAAGAAACCCAGCTTACCATGCTTCGAGAATACTCCCTGCAAATCCAAGAACTCTCACTGAAGCTTACAGGTATCGAGAAGATGCTTAAAGACTCATGCATGAGAGAGGCTGGGTCTTAGGTCTCTCCAGGGCTCGTAGCGCGCACCCTCATAGCGCCCGCCATCTTTTATCTGGGCGCCCCTCACCGCGCCCCCAGTGTTGCCCTGGGGTGCTCGGGGTGTCATGGGGTCCGCCCGTCGCCGGGTTCATTCCCTCCTCGGTCCCGCGCGTGGGAGCGGCTGGAGGCGTTGGATCGAGCTGGCGACCCTCCGCCCCCAGCCGAACGGTGCTAGTAGGCGAGCGCGTGTTTGTGCTCCTCCAGCCACCCCCTCAATGCCTCAATGACCCTCAAAGCCATCGCCGTGTCGTCGTCGCACTCCTCTGTTATCATGCGCGTGAAGTAGGCGTATGCGAGGTTGTACAGCGCGCCCTTGTCCCTGTCCCACTCTAAGCCGCACCTTGGACACCTGTATATCCTGCTGTGCTTCGTGTGCTTGGCCTCCCCGCCCTTGCAGCCGCAACGCGGGCAGTGCCTCCCCGAGGCACGCGCAAGCCTAAACAGTACCTCCTCGTACATTGCCAGGTTTTTCAGATGCCTCCTAGCTCGCAGTAGCGTCCCTTGTAGCTCAGACCCCCTCAGAGACTCGCTATTTATCGGGTCCACGAGTATCAGCACGCCCATGCCTTGCTGGCGTGCCTCCCTCACAAGCCTGCGCGTTTCTGCAACCAGCCTCTGGACGAACGCCTCGTTAAGCCTCCTCTCCCTTGCTCGGGTGGCCTCCGCGAGCTCTCTAGCCCTCTCAGTCGTCAGTTTCTCAAGCACTTCCCGTGGGAGGGTTTCCGCCAGCTGTTCTTTCGCCTCTCCGCTCGGCTTCTCTGCATACTTTTGCAACAGGCCTGCAACCTGCCTCCCGTACCCATGGTTCGGCGGTCTAAGCTTCTCGAAGAGCCTCAAAGCCACCTCCGCCGCGCAGGCGTCCACGTCCCATGCGGCGAGCGCGAAGCCGTAGGAGCTGTTCTCGTCGATGCAGATGAACCTTAGCGGCAGAGAAAGCTCCGGGCGAGCCTCGCGGCGCGCGATGATGCGCATAAAGCCCCTCTTAGTGACCTGCAAGACGAAGTCAGGTCGAGGCTCCAGCCCGTTCTCCCCGATGAGCGCCTCGACTATGCTCCTCCGCAGCGGCACCCTCACGTTGTAGCTCGGTGCCCGTAGCTCCCTCCTACGGAGGTCGATGACGAACGGCGCGTTCTTGTTGCCGCGCTCGGCGCCGTCAGGCATGACGAACCGCACCGGTAGCAACGCTGCCGGAGGGTTGGGCATCGTCCGCTTGCCAGCCTCCTCGCGCATTTTGAGCACGTTCTGCCACTCTTTGAGCCACCCCTCCCTGTAGCACAGCGCTCCCTTAGTCCTCGTCTTGCCGTTAACGAAGTCCCTGAACAGCCGCTTAAGCTTCGGCAGGTTTTCGCTGCTAACGCGCACCCTGAAGACCCTGAACCCACCCCTCCAATTGCCCTTACCCCTCTCCGCACCCATATTCCCACCCTCCGTTGGCGGGTGGGGCGCGCGCTACTATCGTTGCTACGTCATGCCTTGTCACGCCCACCTTCTCAAGTTTGAGGTCCGGCGGCAGGAAGAAGGCTCCCGCCAGGACTACGCAGTCCGCCCTCAAGTTCACGCCCTCGCTCCGCCTCCCCCTGCTCAGGCGCGCGCGTAGGGCTCTGAGGAGCACTCTCCTCCCTCTTAGGCTTTAGAATTTCCCCAATCGCTCTCTCAATTTTCTCGGCATCCGTTTTGGAAAAATCCTTGCGTGTTAGCGCGCTCCTCCCCCTCTCTGTTAAGGCGTAGAAGGGTCGATACAGCGATAAGTACCTTCCACCAGCTGCATAGAGAACCTTGAGGTAGCCTCTCTCAGTTAAGCTGGCTATGTCCTCGTCGAGTTCACGGCTGAATACAAGCCCTTGAGAAAAATTGTACCCTAGCTCGACACCGTACTCTTCTTGCAGGGTCTTAACCAATCTATGTATACCCTTCCTGGATATCGGTCTCCCATAGACGCCAACCAGGTAGAGTAACTTTTTTTGGCGAGCTTCTAGGGCTCGAGACGACAAGAATACCACCGTAGACCCCTACTTCTCCGGATTTAAAATTTTTTCTATGCACCTGCTTCGAGCTAAACTAATATAGGGGAGTCCAGTGGAAGACCGGGTGGAAGAATCAAGGTGTGAGATCTGCCTATCCAACACTGCAAAATATAGGTGCTCGAAGTGCGGCAGGCTGGTGTGCGACGAACATTACAACCGTTCCTTAGGTGTCTGCAAGGCTTGCGAAGAGACTCTTTGCCAGCTGTGTGGGGAGAATCTAGCTATCGGTAACTGCAAGTACTGTGGAAGGCTTGTATGCTACAAGTGCTCAGTTGAGGAGAAGGCGGCCCTCGTCTGCAGGGAATGCATCCGGAAAGAATATTCCGCGCAAGCGCGCCAGTAACCTTCTGGCTTCTCCGCAGGAAGCTCCCGCTAAAAATAAAAGCAGCAGACAGTATGCCGCGGGCTGCGGAGGCTCAACAAGCACAACACTCTACGCAATTATCACAAGCCTAGCCTTCTACGCTGGGTTCCGGCCGAGGCGAGTACGCGCTATCCCTACTCTTAAGCCGCGCATAAGTTTGAGCTGACTGGAGAACCCCCAGCAGCAGATGAGTGAAGGCTACAGCCAGCCACGAGTGAACGATGAGAAAGCTATCGTCTAGCAGCGCACGTTACTTGAATCTCAAGATGTGCACTTGTCCCTTCGACTTAACTTCAGAAAGTTGCGGGTAATCAGAGTGGTAAAGCTTGAACTCGACTTCTAGGGGGTTTATTCCCGCCTTTCTGAGCTCGCCTCTAAGCTTCGCTAAACTGCTCTCAACCGCCTTCTTCAATAAGCTGCTGTGCTTCTCAATCTCTTTCCTGTTTTCCAGGTATACTCTGTGAATGGAAATGCTCACGTAAAGTTTAGCTAGGTAAGAGACGTTTAAGAGTATCAGGGAGACTAGGAGGGTAACATAGGCTAGGGGCGGCTGGAAATTTAGGAGGAGTAAGACCAGCGTAATTAGTGATGCTACGAATGAGGTAGCAAACAAGTAAGTTGAAAAACCATCAACTCTTTTAATTTTATTAAAATTCGGGTGCTTTACCAGCACTAGGGATATTTCACTCAGCGCGTTTACCACATCCTCCCACATCTTATCCTCCAAGCCGAGAACTTTAACAAGCCTCGCGGCTTCACTCGTGTTAAACAGTCTCATAGCCCTAATGGCGTCAAGCTCTTCTACGAGCCTTTTAAGCTGCTTAGCTTTACGTCGAGCCTTTTCACGCGGCGCCTCAGACATAACCATCACAAAAGTAGCTACCACCTCTTATGAAAATGTTACTGTCTTAAGGCACATGAGGGTTGCTGGCACGCGCCCAGTCGTGACCACGCCTTTTCGCAGGTCCACGGTTTTTCTTGTTCCTGAGGGTGTTGGTAAGTAGTTTTGCCCTCACGCCCAGCCTCGCTAGCTACCTCTTCAAAGTGCTTGGAGGGCTGTGTTGACGACTGAATGCATGATGCATGCTTTTTAACATCTGACTAGCCCTCTAGGCTGTTTACTCTCCTCCACGCCCCTGATACACGCATATCCTGTGCAGGCTAGTCAGACGCGCGGCGTAGCAGCACGCACCTGAGAATGCGGGTAGCGCATGGCGCCGGAGGAGCGCTAACTTTAAAGTTAGAAGAAGCTGTCTAGCGTTTTCTGGACCCGGTCTCCACCAAGCTGTTTCCTCAGGTTTTTAAAATCCTCCTCGAGAATTTTCTTCATGGGTGGGTTGTAAAGAGCGGCTGCAGGATGAAGCGTGGGGAAGACTCCGCTCTCCCCCCACGGGAATACGAAGCGGTAAGTCTTTCCTCTCACACTCATTATCGACTCCACACTCACCCCTTGAAGTTTAAAAATCGTCCTGGTGCTGTGCCTCCCGAGAGTAACTATGAGCATGGGCTGAACCGCTGAGAGCTGCCTCAGCAGGAAGGGTAGGCAAGTCGAGATTTCTTCTTCGCGGGGCTCTCTGTTATTGGGTGGTCTACACTTAACAACGTTGGTTATGAAGACATCTTCGCGCCTCAGACCTGCCATAGTTATAAGCTCGGTCAGGAAGGCCCCAGCCGCACCTACAAATGGTCTACCCTGCAGATCCTCGTTTCTGCCCGGCGCTTCTCCAATGAAGACTATCCTGCTGCAGGGACTCCCCTCGCCTGGAACAACATTCGTGCGAGAAAAGGCCAAGGGGCATTTCCTACATGCCTTAATTTCCTCGCTTATCCTAGCGAGCTCCTCGCCACATTTGGCGCAATCTAGGTTGTTTCCTCTGCCCAGCACTTGCGCAGCACCTAGGGGAATATTTCTAGGTATGCCGTCTCTGTTGAAACCTCGAGGTACCCCCTCCTGCCTGCTGCGGGAAAGTCCCCAGCTCTAATGCTTACATTCGTGATCATGGGTATTTTGCTAATTATTGCACCAACGATGGTGACCTCATCAGGGTGCAGAGTAACTATACCCGCTGGAGCAAGCTTTCTCCTTGCAAGCCTCAGAAGGATGTATGAACCGACGGTGCTCCCCTTGCTATGAGGGAAGATTAGTATTTTCCCGGAAAGCGTCTGGGCATAGAGCGGATGGCTCCTTTCAACTACTCTGCCCGTGGCTGTGTCAACACCTCCAAAAAACGTGATGGGCTCTGGCGAGTAGAGAATCTCTCCAGAAGCTCTACCCTCCACTACGGGTTTGCCGAGTAATCGCATGCTAATCGCCTGAAGTCACTCTCTCTAAAATAAGTTTTCTCGGCATTAGTGCAACGCTGTAACCCTTAGAGGACAGGTAGAAGGCAGCTTTCCCGGAATCCGTTATCACGCTCCTTGAGGCGTAAGCCGAGAGGTTGGAGACAACCATGCACGTGTCAGCGAAGAGGCTAATGTTTAGCTCCTCAAGGCTCTTGGCCTTGTCTCTATACAGCCTGGCTACCTCCCGACTCGTGTAAAGATAAACCCTCATTTTAGCTCTCCCCCTCCTCGCGAACCACTCGACAATTTGATCCACTTCGCGTAGGCTCAGGTGCGGGCACCCAAGCACCACAACACCATCACTGATCGAGTCAAACCTTTCAAGCTCCTCCCTTATCATTCTCTCATCCACTTCTACGCGCTCCTCGGGCATCGCCTCAGGGTTTTCGGGGGAAACCCCCTCGATTAATGTCAAGCCTGTTCCACCTGTAGCGCCCACAGCGGATAGAAAAAGCTTCAACCCGTCCACATCCTCCTTAAGGCTGCTGAGCCCCCTAACATAGGGGACCCTGTTGCCAGAAATCCTTCCAACAATGAGGCCGGCTACTGAAAAAAGATTGTTTTCGCAGATGTACTTTCTGCTCCCCTTAAAGTCGATTGTTATTACTGGTTTCCTGTTGCTCTCTAAGTGGAGACCGGATAGGGGAGCGCGCCCGACGATCGCCTCCATGAGTGCGAGAGGACCACCGTCCCGGTTAGTCCTAGCCCCAATAACGCTATTAGCAAAGAGTACTGCATTGCTCTCAGACCAGGCAATATGGTCCCCGAAGCCTACCTCTTCGTAGAGGTAAGGCGTGCACGTAAGAGTAATCTTAGCACCCATCCGCCTAAAGACGTTTAAAATGCGAATCTGCTTTTCGTATACCGCATCCTCAATGCCCATCCATCTCCACGCATCAAAGTCTACAGCCCCTGGATTGATAGTAGTTGGGACGGCAAACTTTCCCCCAAGCGCCTCAACCTCCTCGAGGAAGCCCAATCCCTCATCTCCGATATTTTCATATGAGACCCCGGAAACATGCGCATGCTTTATTTTCACAAGCCTCGGGGCAGAAAAGACTTCAGCCACTTTTACCACAGCCCTCATGGCAAGGGCTATTGCCTCGCCGTACTCGCCCTCCAGCATTCTCTCCTCTGTTTTATCGAGATACATAGCTGTAAAGTAAAGCCTGGGGAAGATGAAAAACGTTTCGCTGTAGTAAGCCAGTCGTCGCCTCACCTCAGGGACACGGGGTCCCTGCTTTCGCGGGTTTTAATTCCTCTGATGCCGCTAAAGGCTTTTGCCTGCATTCCGCAGGCGGGCCCCCACGTGCTAGAGTTGCATGGAAGGTTATTGCAGAGCTTTCTCCAGCAGTATTGCCGCTCAGCGCGTGCTACGGCGTGGCTAGCGTTAAGCATAAAGCCTAAAACATTGACATACAGAAAGTGGTTTCATTGGAGGGAAAGCTGCTCCTGCTAAACTTACTCTTATGCATCACTATTTTAGCTAGCTTCGTCGCTGCCACTCCAACGGAGGAGTGGAGGCTCGTAGGCAAAATATCTTCAAGCACCTGGGATAAATTAAAGGTGCTCTCATCTCCCAGTGGAAAGTTCATTGCTGCAGTTTACCAAGAAGCCGGGTGTTATAAGCTAGAGGTATACAATTCTAGTCTAAAACTCGTTAAACAGGTAAATCTTAAAAGCGCCTTTGCGGCTGACATCTACTTCCTCGACGATGAAAAACTGGTTGTAGTTGCGAATCTGGCCGGCACAGTACCACGCTCTCAGGTAGTGGTATATGACATCCAGCGGGACAGGACGCTTTCAAGCGTTGATCTACCGGGAACGATACTAAGTGAAGTAAGGAAGGCAGCGGTCACAGGCAATTACCTTATTCTCTTGACGCCAAGGTATATCCTCTGGATAGATTTCAAAGTTGGTAGCTACAAAGTAGAGCCCCAGAGCTCGATAAATCAGGCGCTTCAAATGCTGGAAACTAGCAGAGGCGTAGTCTTCCTGACTGTGGAGACGTTCTGCCACATCTGCCTTACACTCAACGAGAAGGTTCTCCGCGTGTATAAGTGGTCCCCCTTCTCATCACAGTCCTTCGACTACTACCACGTCCTTTTGATCGTCAACCTAGATCCGCATCTGGGAATCCTCTTCGACAATGGGACTCTGGGCATTTACGACCTTGGCTCGGGTCTAGAGCGCATAGCCGCGGTAGACGACCCGTCTTTATGCGGAACACAGCCCTCGCTACCAGACTACAGGTACTTATACCGCGTTGAGCCTAGCGGGGCAACTCTAACACTTTCAGTAGTAGACCTTGCCAACGGGCTTACCCGTAGGGTACCAATCCCCTTAAAATACGAGAAGGGCGACAACCTGGTCTCACAGGTGTACGACGATGGTCTATTCATAGTGGCAAATCGAGACAAGAACCAAGTGGCCATCGGCAACTTTACCGCCGGCAACCCCCCCTCCTTGATAAATGTATCCACCTCGCCCCTCGTCGGTCTGTCGCTTGGCAAAAACCAGCTGGTTGTGCACGACTACAGGTCAATCAACGTGTATCGAAGAACACCCTTAGAGACCCGCAATTACAACTTGTCGCTAGAGGTGCTGGACGAAACAGGGGCACCGGTAAACTCCTTCACCGTTGAAATCAACGGGACAAGATACTTGAGCAATAGCAGCTCTTTTAGTGCCACCCTAAGAGAGGGTGTGTACTCCGTCGCCATATCCAAGCCTGGATACGAAACGTACACATTTACTGCGAGGCTTACCTCTAGCGAGACCCGGAGGGTACTTCTACAAAGGCAAAGGTTTGGTCTCAAGATTCACGCGGCTTCGAATGCGGGGCAGCCGGAAATCTACGTTTTGAATGGCTCGCGGGTTCTATGCAGAGGAGTGGGGTACTTAGAGGCGAGGGTCACCGCTGGGAACTACACGATACTAGTGACGCTGCTGAACAATACTTATCAGAGCACAGTCCACGTCTATAGCGACACGGAAGTCTACTTTATCTTAAACGTGCAAGAAAGACCCCCCACCCAGCTCACCAGCATGAAAAACGAAACGAGCACTCTGCCAGCGAATAAGACACTAGTAGTTGTCTACGGCTCGGATACCTGTGCCGAGTGCAGAGCGCTGAAAAACCAGCTCAGGCTCCTGGGCCTAAACTTCACCTACAAGGACATCTCGAACCAGACCTACCTGAAGGAATACCAAACTCTCTACGACATGCTACCAGTAAAGGTAACCTACATACCCCTCACCCTCGTATTCAGGGATAAATGCCTGACAGCGGCAATAATCGGTTTGCCAAGCAACCAAACTTGGAGAGAGATACTGAGCACCACTTGCAACGAAACAACATACTTGTTTTTAGGTGATGAGAAGCGAGTAGCAAAACTAAACCAATCACTCTTCTATGCACTAGCGGCTGGTGAAGCCTTACAGGTAGGCAACGAGACGGTTAGACGGCAGGATCTCTTCCGGTTGATTCCAGTGATCGTCGCCCTGGCTCTCGCCGACTCAATAAACCCGTGCACCTTTATGGTTTTCTCGGCATTAATCATGGCAGTAATGTCCTTCTCAGGGGCGAAGAAGGCAGTCTACGCATCTGCAGCATTCATCGTGGCAGTCTACACGTCCTACTTCCTGCTCGGCGCCGGACTAATAAACTTCGTGGCGGCATTTCCCCAGCTGAGGTACGTGCTAGCCCTACTCGCCCTGGTAGCCGGCAGCTACGAGGTAGCGAACTCCGCACTAACGTACAGGGAGGGGTGCTCAGACCAGCCAATAAAGCTACCCAGACCCCTTACCGGCATCCAAAAGAAGCTCGACAGTATTCAAGCCTCCCTTCTAGCCAAGGCGCAGAGAGGAAGCACTGTTCTAAGCTTCCTGGCAGGAGTCCTCGTAAGCTTCACACTCCTCCCCTGCAGCAGTGGACCTTACCTAGTTGCCGCCCTAATGATATCGAAGCTTCCGGTAGTACAATCCCTAGCCTGCCTCTCATTGTACAACGTGGTCTTCGTAGCACCGCTGATATTGATATCGCTTGCGGTCATCATTGGCGGGAGGCTCATGGCAGCCATGGATATCGCCTCAATAAAGATAAACCTTGCCAAGAAATACACTTCTCTCATGCTGGGCGTACTGCTGATAGCGCTCTCACTGTGGATAATGTTCTCCCCGTAGTAGCGCGCGCCCGTAGCTACGTAAAAAGCATCTCCGCGAGGTAAAAACTCAGCACAACAATCGATAATTGTATCACGGAATGGACGAGCCCGGCGGAAGCCTTTCCATACCTCATTTTGCCAACAAGTATCCCGCCAAAGAAAGCTATCATCACACCTGCGTAGTACATTATCGCTGTGTAGACTCCGGGGTCTATTTTCCCGATAGCCCCCGGGATCCCCTGAAGCTTGCTCAACGGGATGACAAACACATAAAGAATCGTCAGAGCCAAAATAACGTATAGGAGAGTCGCCACGTATATCGTCACCATGTGTGGTCTAAGCGCTGTCAGTCGCTCATCCTCATAAGCCCTAAGGGCGTCGAAGATTTGCGAAGAAGTCTCCAGAACATCTATCACTCTCCCCCCACTCTCGTAGGCGGTGGAGATGATGGACGCCACCCTCTCCAGCGTGGGCATCTTAAACCTGGAAGTGCTCCTCTCAAGGGCTTGAGGCAGGGGGAGACCCAGCTCAACAAGCATGACAGCATTCTTAAGTATGTTTCCAGTCTCCCCTCCAAAAGTCTCAGCCACATGACGCAAACTCTCAGTAACCGTGAGACCGGACCTCAACGCCTCAGCCAAGCCCTTAAACAGCTCCGGCAGCTCCCTGTTAACTCTATCCACAAAAGACCTATTAAGGTACTCAACAACGGTGTAAGGCACCAATGCTAAAGCCACGCAAAGCGTTAAAACCACGTTAACCCTTGTTGAAGTTACTACATAAACCCCTCCAACATTTCTTAAATTATACAGCAGATCATTCCTTAGGAAGACCACAAGAAAGAATACAGGAATAGCAGCCAGCAGCAAGCCTAGGGCAAAGAAAAGTACTTTCCTCTGCAGGGTCATTGCTATGAACGGCAAGCACTTACACCAAGTTTTTCTCCCATTTGAGGCATAAAAATCCTGTGCTAAGCGCGCGGTGAACTACTCATGGAGCCCCGGCCGGGATTTGAACCCGGGACCTTCGGCTCTCTCGAACCTCCTCCCTAAACTTACGAGGCCGACGCTTTCAGCCCATAAGTCCACCGGCTGAGCTACCGGGGCTTCGAGGAAATGTTTTCTTGGTGGTTTAAATTTTTTGTGGAGAGGGCGCGCCCCTGCCTCCACCTTTCTCCGCACCTCCAGCACGATCTCGATCGTGCTAACGAGCCTCCTCCTACTCACCGTCAACGACATCGCTGCCGACTCTAACGCTGCTCCCATCCACCGCACCGTTGGGAAGCATCCTAGCGAACTCCCAAGTCTCAAGTACCGGAGGAGGCGCACGCTACGTAGGGGTCATCTGCCTCACTAATAAGCGCACCGGCAGGCTGGACTTGGTGAGGGTCACAGACGACCTAGGCAGGCGCGTAGTCTCTGTAGAAACGCGCTTTAAAGGAATTAAGGACCTTCGAAACAACTACAAAGGTTCAAGTGCACGTCTAACCGAGTAGCAAGCGACATCGCTTTACGAACACGTACCACGGCAAAGCTTCTACACTTTCAACTCTCCATTCACGAAGCGAAGGGTAACAATATAAATCCATTAACCTTAATAATTTTTTGATGAGCAAGCGGATCTTCAGAGCATACGACATTCGTGGGGTTTTTGGAGAAGACCTAACGCCGACAATGGCTGTGAAGATCGGGGGTGCGCTATCCAAGCTTTTCCCTGGAGATTACTGCGTGTGTAGTGATCTGAGGACTAGCTCGCTGACGCTTAAGATGGCGCTTTCCTCCGGTCTGCTGGGAAGCGGACTTAATGTTGTAGATGGGGGCCCTGGACCCATAGGTATGGCTATATACGCCACTAGGCACTTGGGCTACCACGTTGCCTACGTAACTGCATCCCACTTGCCACCACAATGGAACGGGATTAAACTCTTCAAGCCTGGAGGGCTGCCGATATGCGAGGAAGCCTTGTCAAAACTGGCAGATGTCACGCTCGCTGAAGATTTGTGGGTAAGGGCAGGAAGAGAGGGGAAATATGCTACACGGGAAATTCTCAACGAATACTACGGGTTCCTGCTAAAAGTGCCAAGGAAAAGTGGGAAAAACTTGAAAATAGTCGTTGATTGCGGTAATGGTGCTGCATCGCTTATTGTTCCTCGACTGCTGAGGGATCTCGGTTACGAAGTTGTCGGGGTTAACTGCGACGTGGATCCGCTCTTCAGGGCTAGGGGCTCAGAGCCAACACCAGAAACTACAAGCTTCATGGGTAAAGTGATCAGGGACTTCGATGCTGATATGGGCGTTTCCTTTGATGGTGACGGAGACAGAGCTTTGTTCTTCGACGAGAAAGGTAATATTCTCTCGCCGGAGCAAGCGGCAATAGTCATGCTGAAGGCATCTCCACCAGGGGATGTAGTGGCGAACGTGGAGTGCTCAAGCATAGTTGAGAGCTTCGTTGAAAGCAGGGGTGGAAGAATAATAAAGGTTCCTGTAGGGCGCATATACATGATTTTCGAGTCCATGAAGACTAACATCACATTGGGGGTGGAGAGCAGTGGACATTACATCCCTTACGGGGGGATAAACCTGGACGACGGGATACTGGCGCTTCTGCAGCTTCTGGAGTCCCTTAGCTCGCTAGATGCACCTCTCTCGAGTCTAGTCGTCCCAATGCCCCTCCTCAGGAAAATGAAGATAGAAATAAGCGATGAAGTGAAATTCAAGGTAGTCGATTGGCTAAAAAACTACTACCCATCAAGATACGACAAGGTCTCGACGATAGATGGTGTACGCGTTGACCTGGAGGATGGGTGGTTCCTTATCAGAGCAAGCAACACAGAGCCGGCAATCCGCGTAACAATAGAGTCTAGCACGCCCAGCGGATTAGACAGAATAGAGAAAATAGTTAGGGAAGATCTCAGCTTGGCTATAGGTAAAGTTAAAGCATGCGACACGTAAGCGCGCGTACGCGCGCTAAGAATTAAATAATGGAAGTGTTGTTACCAGAATCGTAACAGGGTGATCCGTTTGAGCGTGATAGCAATCGGCGCGTCACCAAGCATAGATGCATTGCGGCTGCTTGGCTTCGAAATCTTTAAAGTGGCCGGGAAGCCGAGCAAAACCGAGGAGGACGAGATACTCTCCAAAATCTTGGAGAGTAAGGTGGCTCTGATCGAAGGAGAGATCTATGTCATCATCGCTGATCGCTTAAGGCAGGCAATGGGTTATCTGAAGGAGCCTCCCCTCCTCGTCGTCATTCCCTCGCTAGAGAAAACAGCCACCCACAGGCTTGAAGAGCTATACAGCAAGTTATCCATGGCGGTGGGGGTAAGATTGCGGTGGGGATGAGATTAGCAGCGCGCGCTATGATCTTCATGATTGTCTCGCCGGGCTTGAAGTCCGCGGGACTCCTGGCGTTCACTCGAACGACGCATGACTGGTCCATACACCTCCACAGGTATCAATGAAGACGCGGCGTGTAAGCGCATCTAAAGGTTTGGTTATCTTTGTGGTTTAAATTTTTGTGGGAGAGGTGGTTTTCTGCGAGCTCGAGTAACCTCCTCGTTAAAGGTTCTCATGGAGAAGACAGAAGAACTAGAAGCTAAATAGACAATGGAGGTAGATAACTTTTTGAGCGCGCACCAGTAACGCTAAGCTGGCCCTGTAGGTTTCTCCAGAGGCAGTAATGAGTAGGAGGCTAGCTGGGTAAGTATGAGTTTCATGGACAGGTATGTAGAGCGACAGCTGGAAAAAGCAACTATAATGGCATGGAACGCAGTAAGGGCTATAGGCTATGCCTTGTTAATTCCTGCACACAACCACGGTCAGGGCTTAGTGGAAGGGCAAGGACAAGTTTAAATAGCTTTTTTCAAAGGGTATCGAGGCGTTGCTAATGAGTTCGGAGATGTTTCGCGGGCTTCTTGGGGTGAAGCTGAAATGGGTGAAAAAGGAAGAATAGGGCCGAGGGCTTTAAGGGAGGAGCTTGACATCAGCATAATACTTGAGGAGCAAAAAAGGGCTGAGGAGATCGTCCAAGAGGCGAGGAGGAAAGCTGAAGCCATGCTTGAGCAAGCGAAAGCAACAGCTAAGGAGCTCATAGGAAAGGCTCAAGCGGTGGAGGTGGATCCAGAGGCAAAGAGGATACTTGAGGAGGAGGAGAGGAGAATAAGAGAGTCGCTCGCCCAATACGAAAAACAACTGGAGGAGGAGCTGGAGAGGGTTAGGGAGAGGTTGACGAGGAACAGGGAGCAATTCAAAAGACTTATTGCCGAGCTGCTACTGGGGTGAAAGCGTGGGCGAGCGCCAAAGCTTGCTCGAGGTAATAATTCGGGAGATGAGGAGCGCGGCCGAGGAGGAAGCCGAAAGAATACTTAAAGAAGCGGAGTTGGAGGCGCAGAAGATAATCGAGGAAGCCCGCTCCAGGGCGGAGGCTCTGAGAAGCGAGAAAATAAAGCAGCTGGTCTTTGAATGCAAGCAGAAATTACTCAGCGAGCTTGCACCGAAAAGGTTAGAGTTGAAGGGGAGGTACCTGCAGGACAAATACCGCTTGGTAGCATCACAGGTCGAAGAGTTGATAAGTGAAGTTGTAAATGAGTTAACAAAAACTAGGGAAGCAAGGGTAGCATTCCTCGCCCACATGCTCCAGAGGGGTGTTGCTTCTATGTCCTCGAAAGAGCTGGTGGTATACCCGTGCCTCGGCTCAAAGGACATTATAAGTAGCGTTATTGAACAGGTTAAGCAAAGACTGTCCCCCGAAAAGCCTAACCTCAGAATAGAGATAGCCTCTCCGATCGATTGCAAGGAGGGGGCAGTTATCATGTCGGCAGATGGGAGAGAGATATACAATGCAGCGCTTGAAGCAAAAATACTGGAGCTAAAAGAACTAGCCCTGCCCAAAATACTCGAACTTATTTCTCTTGAAAAGTAACGCGCATTTGGCGTTTATCCTTTTTTAGGAAGCTTCAGGGGCGGGCTGGGTCTGCTGGTCTCTGCGCGGGGCGCGTTAAGAAAGTATGCATGAAAATGAAAGATTATCATTTTTCTGGGGTATTTTGTGAAGGTTTTAAAGGGCGGGTCTGGCTGAGGTAGCGCGCGCAAGCTCGACAATGGCTGGGTAGGGGTACCTGTACTTTAGTTCCTTCAACTTCTCCTTGCCTATCCTAGACACTATGGCGTTGTCGATCAAGATGAGATCAGCCCCTCTCTCCCTGACTAGCCTCTCAACGCTATTCAAGGCGTCTGCAGGGCTCTCAACTGCTATAACTATGTCAGCCCCGCCAGCCCTAAGAGCATCTTCCAAGTCTCTAAGCACTATCGCAGCTATCTTCATGCCCCGCATAAGGCCCCCAATACTTGCTTACAATATCTTTATAAATTTCCAAGAGGCTAAGATTTCCCGGTGACGCCTTATTAAGTACAGGCTACTCGACTTGCTCGCATGCCCATACGACAAGCACTTCCCTCTGGAGCTCTTTATCGTCGAGGTCAATAGGTATGAGGAGAGAAAAGTTTCATTTAGGTCAAAACCAGCGTGTGAGCTATACTGCGCCTTCAGGGGTAGGAAGGTTGAAGAGTTCGGGGGCAGGGATCCGGGATGCGATGAGTGCATCAAATTCGAAGTGAAGACTGGAGTGCTTTACTGTCCCGACTGTCAAAGGTGGTTCCCAATAAAGGATGAGATACCCGTGCTGTTGCCCGATGATTTAAGGAAGAAGGACGAGGATCTAAAATTCCTCATGCAAGTCAAGGAAAAGATACCGGAAAAGATTTGGGCTCAGGGAAAGCCAGTGCACCTGTAGTGCACACCTGCAAGAGGGCGCTCCACCCACGCCGAAGGGTGGGAAGATGGTAAGTGTGGAGAAGGGCAATTAGAGGGGTGGGTTCAGGGTCTTCAAGATCCACGTGAAAGGCGAGGATCTGCCGAGGCGCCGGGGCGGCAGAGTAGCAACCTGCTTCTCGTCTGCATGGACGAGAACCTTGGGCACGGGCTGTGGACTACGCTGATTAGATTCGACGGAGAACGCGTGAAGGTGTCGGGGGCCACGTTCAAGCCGCCGAACTGCGCCACTTAAGGAGGCTCGCGTCGAGCTTCAGCAAGCAACCAAAGCAAAGAAGACGGAGAGAATCTTCGGGTTGCACGTGACGCCAGAGAGAGCTCACGACCTTCGCTGAGAAACACTGGCAAAGGAGAAAAGGCTGAACAGGGAGTGGCAGAGCGCGCTTAGGGCGCTAATCGTGTGTAAATAGGTAGACTTCGCCTTGGTCTTTCTTCACGTAGCCTACTCTCACAAACTGCAGCTGTTCACCTACCCTGAGTTCCCGGGTTGAGGGCTCAGCATAACCGTCAATCCTTCTAAGCATATTACCCTCGGCTTTTAAGATAGAAGCCCTGACAGCGCTTTCAACGGGCGCCCACTGCACAATCTGTAGCTTCTTTTCCTTGGCGAATGCCACGTCATTATTCAGAAACCTGAGCCTAGACCCATTCATGACTAGGAAGTTTCCGAGACCCATAAGCCTCACCATCTCGCTCCCCAGGTCTCTCTCATTGACGTAGACGACAGGCTCCTTGAAAGTTAGTTTCCTCCTACCCCTCTCAGGAAATGATGGATGAACAATTATCTCGGCGGTTACTGGTGCATGGAGGCCTTCCAGCTCCACCTTCCTCACAGGCTCAGGCACAAACATGTATCTGTTGGCCCTAGGCTCCAGGTACTTCCTGTTAAAGGCGTGAAGCTTATCAATGCTGATCCTCGCGGTGGACGACTTTATGCCTACCTCTAGAACCACGTCCCAGATGGCTTCAGGCAGAATGCCACGTCTCCTCAGAGCCGCAAGCGTACCGAGCCTTATATCATCAAACGAAGTATACATTCTCCTGTCAAGCCCTCTCTTAATGAGAGACTTGCTGAGAATCATCCCCTCCAGGTTCATTCTGCCAAAGTGAATGCTTACCGGGGGCCTCCACCCCATGTGCTCGTACACGTAGCTTTGCTTCACGGTATTAACTGCATGCTCCTCACCCCTAAGAACGTGAGTCACGCCCAAGAAATGATCGTCAACGGCGCAGGCGAAGTTATATGTAGGCCACACTCTATACCTATTACCCACTAGCGGGTGGGGCGACCTCTCAGTGTCTAAGACCCGGAAGGCAATCCAGTCCCTCACTGACGGGTTCGGATGAGCTGGGTCAGTCTTTACACGCATAACCGCGCCCCCCTCAGGGAACTCTCCAGACAGCATCTTATCCCAGCGCTCCAAGTGTTCCTCGACGGGAAGCCTGGAGCACGGATCAGGGACTCCCCCCTCCCTATACCTCCTTATCTCCTCTTGGTTATGCGTGCAGACATACGCCTTACCCCTCCTAATCAGCTCCTGAGCCACGCCGTAATACATCTCCATACGCAGGCTCTGGATATACTCCTCATCCCAGAGCGTATTTAGCCACTTTAAATCCTCCCTTATCAGGTCATACGCCTCCCTAAGCGGGCGCTTCGTCTTCGGGTCCGTATCCTCGAATCTCAAAATAAACTTGCCACTATACATCTTCTTAGCATAGTAGTAGTTGAGGATTGCTGGACGAGCGCTCCCCAGGTGTAAAACAAAGTCAGGGTTCGGCGCAAACCTCGTTACAACCCTACCCCCCAGCTCCTCAGCACCAGGCAAAGGGGGCAAGCGCCTCACCTCCACCCGCTTCTCCGTCGAAAGCGCCTCAGGCCAAACCTCTGAGAGAAGCCTCAGCTGCGAGTCCCTATCCATGGAGTTAACCTCCTCCACAACCTCCTCCACTACTTCTAAGATTTCCCGTGCACTCCTCCTGAGCTCAGGCACCTCAGCGAAAACCTTGCTCGCTACAGCGTCTACCCTAGCCCTCCCCCCAAACTTCACAGCATTAGCAAGTGCATGCTTAAGGGCAACCCTCCTGACATCAATCTCCAAGACATCACACCTCCTGAACACCTCTCTAAACACACTAATTAAACTTTAGTATACACACCCACGAAAGCCACTACCACATCACTGCTTTAGAAGAGCTTGGTGGACCGGCCGGGATTCGAACCCGGGACCTCCGCCGCTCTCGGTACTATCCTTGCGAAGGCGGTATCCTCCCACTAGACGACCGGCCCACATACAGCATACTAGGAGCAATCCTCATAAATATTTTTCGACGTCTGCGCGAAACAATATATTTTCGCTGAGCATCTTTAGGCATTGGCCATGCGCATCCGCGAAGTATTAAAGGGCAAGATTCCCGAAAGCTTGCTACCTCTGGTACCGTCAAGTTTTGACATTATTGGGTCACGTGAGAAAGCCGTAGCCATTATAGAGCTTGATGATGCAGTACTTCCCTACAAAGAACTTGTGGCAGATGCTATTTTTCGAGTTCACAGGAACGTCAAGGCGGTTTATAGGAAGGCTAGTGAGCGGATGGGCGAGTATCGGGTAAGGGAACTCGAACTGGTTAAGGGCGAAAACATAACCGAGGTTGTTCACGTGGAGCATGGCTACAAAATCAAACTGGACGTGGCCAAGGTTTACTTTTCTCCACGCGAAGCAACGGAGAGGCAGAGGGTTGCCAGCCAGGTGAAGCCAGGCGAAACAGTCATGGTGATGTTTGCAGGTGTCGGACCTTATGCTATAGCCATAGCTAAGAGGCAGCCCGCTGTGAGGAAGATTATTGCCATAGAGATAAACCCGGTTGCCTACAACTACATGGTTGAGAACATAAAGTTAAACAAGGTTCAGCACATGGTTCAGCCAGTCCTAGGAGACGTAAAGGTAGAAGCCGTGAAATTCTTTAACCAGTGCGACAGGGTCGTAATGCCACTACCCAAAGGCGCGTATTCATTTCTCGACGAGGCTGTGAACTGCCTAAAGGAGGCGGGCGGCTGGATACACTTTTACTACTGGTCCAGGGAAGAAGACCTTTACACTGAAGCATTCAGGCTAGTTCGGGAGGCAGCCCAAAAGAGGAACTTCGCGGCAGAGCTTAAGGGGGCGAGAAGGGTATCACCCTACGCTCCGAGAACATACAAGGTAGCAATAGATGTTTTGCTGAGCACGCGCCCACGCGGGTGAATCCACGCTTTTCTGCCCCCTCCTCGCCTGCTACCGCGCGCCTCCTGCAGCACTCCAGCATAGCACGTGTAAATGTCCCAGCAGCTAGGAGGGGAAGGCTTTACCTTCTAATGCTCGCAGCGCGCAGCGCGCGCCATCCGTTACCCCGCCTTATCGCAGGGGTTATGGTTACTCCGCCAGGTGTCGCTAGGAAGCTGAGCACTTTGATGCGCTTTGGCAGCTCCGCCTTGATCCCCAGCGCCTCCAGCCCGCGTAGCATGATGCCTAAGCCGCCGTTGACGTCCGCGTGCAGAGTGTGCCCGTTGGGGCAGTGGACGAGCCCCCTCGGACCCCTCCGAGCCTCCACTCTGTGGTACGCGCAGATCTTCGATGTCCCGTCCTCGCTCACTGCGAACGCAGGTATGCCAGCGTTCTCAAGCGTCGTTGCAAGCCTCAGCATCAGCCTTCGCTGAGACCACATGTTCGTGTTGCCCTTCCCAGGCTTCTCATGCGATATGTACCATGGGTAGCCGATGAAGACGATGCCGACGTTCCTCCTGACAGCCTCGCCTCTCACGTGCGAAGCAGTGTTCGCGAACGTCTGGTCGCGGCGCCTCTTCCTCTTGTCGTAGAGGCGCCTGCGCTCCTTCACAAGCACGCTTTTGGTAGCCTCCTCGCTCCTGGGATCCGACAGGGCTTTGTCGATCTCCGCTATTTTCTTCTCGAAGTAGAAGTAGTCGCTCTTCAGCGCCGAGCCCTTGTACAGCAGCGCAGTGCCGTCGCTCGCAACGGCAGCGACCAGCACCTCCCTTCCCAGGTCTATCCCCATGAAGCCTCCTCCGGCGCTCCTCCTCTCGAGGGTCACCCTGACTGATATGTGCGCGTACCAGCGCTTCTTGATGGGGTTGTATGTAATCTCCATCCTGCCGCGCTTCGCTCCCGGCTTCGAAAGCCATCGTAGCTTGCCGGTGAACGGGATGTCCACGTTCCAGTAGCCTAAGTGGATCACCCTCCTCTCAGCATCTATGCGGTAGTTGTCCGCACGCACGATGATGATCGGCACCCTCTCGCCGTTGCGCTTCCTGTAGCCCGGAGGCCTCGGGTTCATCCAAGGAGGTAGCTTCCCCTGCTTCTTCTCCTTGAGCTGCGCTGCGAAGCCTTTCCAAGCCTCGCTGATTTTCCTAAGCGCCTCGTCGAAGTTCGCAGAGCCGAGCACCTCCTTGACCTCCTTGTACTCGGGAACGCTCTTAGCCAGCTCCCTGGCGACCTTCACGCCCGCGTCTATGCCTTTGCCAGCGAAGAAGAGCTGCCTCCTGCGGTAGTTCTCCATGTTGATCAGCCTGGCGCACTGGTCGCCAGCGTAGAATAGTAGCTCTTCGTGCTCTGCGCCGGGGTGCAGCTTAACGACATCGCACCGCTCAACCTGGACCCCAATCAACCCGCCGCCGTAGCAGCGGGGATCACCTAAGCCCACGAGGAGCAGGGCCCAGGCGTTAAGCGGCACGACCCGCACGCCGCCCCCGCGCTAGTAGTAATATTGAACCCCTTTATATGGTTAGCTCCCCCTCCCGTTCCTGCGCCTCCTCGGCTTTGCCCTCACGAGGGTGATCTCGATCGCGCTAGCGCGCGCGCTGCCCACGGCCTCGCTCGCGATCCTGGCGCCCCCTAGCTCGACCGCTCCGCTAAGCAGCCTCCTCGCAACCTCAGCCACGTCCACCGCCCTCGCCACGTGCCTCCCCCTAGCCCTCAGCGTGACCCTCTCAGCCCCCTGCTGAGCGCGCGCGCTGCGCGCGCGCTATGCTCGCAAAGGGGTAGGAGCCGCTTACTAGCTGGTAATACGTTTGTTCAGGCCTGAGGTAGTAGTCCCGGACAACTTTGCTGACATCCTCAAACCTGTTCACATTATTCTTGACCAGCAGCTCGAGCACTGTTTTTCTCCTCTGAAGCTCCTCCTCCATGCTCCTCTGGGGGATGTACCTTTCCTGGGAAATCGCCCTCAGCAGCTCGCTTTCTCCCACCTTCTCGATCCGCATGGAGATGGGATTGTACTTGTACACAACGTTAAATGTTACTTGACCGCTCGCCTCATCCACGCCTGTGGCCTCTGCCACTGTTACTATCCGCCTCACTACACGCTCCCCTATCTTTATTCTCTTAATTAGCAGGAAAACGTTCATCATGGGCACGAGGAAGAGTGGGATGTTCATGGGTGGGGAGATTATTCTCTTTACCGCGTAGTCTATGCTCTCAGCATGCAGGGTACTCATGCCCGAGTGCCCCGTGGCTATTGCCTGGAACAAAGTGAAGGCCTCCTCGCCCCTAATCTCGCCTATGATTAAGTAGTCGGGGCGCATTCTCATAGCGCTCTTCAGTAAATCGAAGAGGTCAACATTTCTAACCCACTCTTCGTAGCTGGGACGTGTAACCAGGGGGGTCCAGTTCTCGTGTGGAAGCCTGAGCTCGGGTGTGTCCTCTATGGTTACAATTTTAGCCTCGGGTCTGATGAAGGTAGCTATAGCGTTGAGGGTGGTCGTCTTGCCTCCAGCTGTTGCACCGATTACGAGAATGCTCCTGTAGTTTTCAATCAAATACCACAGGTATGCGGCAATTTCCTCGGTCAGGGTGCCGTTTTGAATCAGGTCAATTATAGTGAAGGGAACTTCCTTGAACTTTCTAATGGTGAAAGTTCCACCCCTCCTGGAGACCTCCTCTAGGGTCGCGTGGAGCCTGTACCCCATTGGAAGCGAGCCCTCGACTATCGGCTGGGCGACCGAGATATGCCTACCCGCCCTAAAGCTTAGCTTCAAGATCAGGCTTGATAACTCCCCGGGGTCGTTAAAGACAATGTTCGTTGGGAGGGACTCGTACCTCCTGTGCCATACATAAACCGGAGTACTTAATCCGTCACAGGTTATGTCTTCAATCTCGGGGTCTTTTAGTAGGGCGTCTATGCGCCCATACCCTATCGTGTCACGTTTAATGTAGTAGAGATACTTATCCAGGGACTCTTGTAAAACATTGAACTTGTACTTTTTAACTATGCTCCTCACCTCGCTTTCGAGGTAAGCTTCAGGGGAAGTCGCCAAGATCCTCATGGATTCATCCACCCTCTTGGGAACCCTTTCCAGCAGTATCTTCTTCATCTTATCCAAGATCTCCAAGTCATTACGGGTTAGGGGCGGCTCGACAAGCCTGTACTCGACAGCCCCCTCAATATTCCTAACTATCACAGCGTAAGAGTAAGGTGGTTGGATGGGGTAAAACTCGAGGACTATCTCCCTGTCTTTAACGTTCGAAAATACGGGCAGCTCCTCCGGGCGCGCCATTTCCTGCACAGGCATCTAAAACAAATATAAACAATGGGCATTTTATTATTTATGTTGCAAAAAATCTCTCGTGGGTTTTTCGCGGCTCGCACCAAACCACTGCTAGGTAGCCACGCGCATAGAGACAAAGCTACCAAGCCACGCCACCAGAAGGTCTTTGTAGTCATGTCCTCGCAGGCAAAGAAGCCATATCCCCCAGCGAGAAGGCCTGACCTCCTCCTCGCCCTAAAGGGCGGGAGTTCCCGCTAGTGCGGGGAGGTTCGGGGCTACATCCCCTCGAGGGGTTTAGCCCGGGGCTGGGTCTCCAGCCCGTTACCCCTACCCCTCTCGGTGTTATGAGTATGTTATATGCTAGCGCGCTTGTTGACGCCGATGTCTATTCCCGCAAAGAAGTTCCCCGTTGGTTGCCTTGGGATGTAACAGGTGGTGCGCGCTAGAGATAACTTAAAATACAGGTGATAATAACAGTGTTATTCTAGATATGGCTGATGGAGTACGCTACAGAGACTCTACGACGCTAGACGAACTCCGTAGCCTGGCCCAGGCTATACGCTCCCTCGTATTATATGTCGTTGAGAACGACCTGGACGAGATAGACGTGAGCCCTGGAAACAATAACAGTCTCCCCGTTGCCGCCATAGCGGAAAAGTTCGGGATAAGCGTGGACGTCCTCCTCGAGGAGAGTGCGAAGAGGGGTCTCCTTAAACCCTTCCCCATCGATGTACTCGTGTTTTGCCCAAAGTGCAGGTCCACGACATTTCGAGTGAGGTTTAAGTGTCCAAGCTGCGGCTCAGTGAACGTTGAGAGAAACACTCTTTTCAGCCACGTTACATGCGGCTACGTTGGGATACTCGAAGAAACCATAAAGGACTCCAGGGGAAAAGTGCTTTGCCCAAAATGCAAGCAGGAACTCGTTAAGGAGGGTCAGGACTGGGTAAAAATAGGAGTAAACTGGAAGTGCAGGGACTGCGGCTCCACATTTACTTATCCCAAGCCCTACCTCGAATGCAGCTCTTGTGGCACAAGAATTGACGAGAACGCAGCCTTATACAGGCAAGTTAACCGGTATAAGGTTGATAAAAAGATAGCGTCCGATATTTATTCGCAAATCTTCAATAAGAGAGTGAGCGAGGTCCTAACATCTCATGGCTGGACCGTAACACCAGCCTCGGAGATCAAAAGCCTGAGCGGGATTGCTAGAAGTGTATCACTGGTAGCTGAGAGGAAGGGTGAGAGGGTCTTTGTGTACAATGTTTTCCCAAGGGAGGGAGACGTCGAGGAAGCAAGAAGGAACGTGCTTAACGCCTACGGTGCAGCTTTAGACGAGAGTTCAAAGCACCTCCTGCTCAGCGTCAAGACCCCATCAGAGGTGGCGAAGAAGCCTGAGAACATTGAGAGCATAGAGGGAGGAACCCTCGACGAGGTGATAAGCAAGCTACGGGAGAAGCTCGCGAAGGAAAAACGCTAGGCAGTGTTGCTCTCCCTCCGAGGAGGTGGATACGTGGCAGGGGTGTCGAGCGCCTTGAGGTGCTTTCCCGTGAGAGGGCTTCCAGCGGCGCTTACGTCCTGGTAGCTACCGACGGTGAGACTAAGTACATTTTACCCGTATCTAGAGCGCCATGCAGCGAAAAATTCAGGGTAAGAGTTGACGGGGAGGATCTCTGCGAAGCGGAGTACACCCAAGGCTTCCTTGTAGAGTTGCTGCTGGGAAGAACGAGCCTTGAAGTAGTTACGTATGAGGATTTTAGCCAGGGAAAACTAAAATACATTGGACCAGCTGCTGAGGAAGCAACCAACCCTCACGTGCTGTACGCCCTTAACGGTAAGAAAGTATTGTTGAAGGGCTATAGGCTTTATCGGGAAAACAATTTCGAGCCGCACTTCTACAAGTATCTAAGCCCCGCAGGGATTGTGCCGAGGCTTCTTGCAGAGTACAAATTTGGCGAAGTCCCGCTGGGGATTGTAACCGAGTACATTGAGGGTGGCATTGATCCGGGTTTCATTCTCTACAATTTGGCAAAGGAAACGTTGGGCAGTCAAGCAACCGTGAAGGTCGACCAGGATTTACTTGTGAGCATGGGCAAAGCCGTCTCCAGCTTCCACTATGCAATGTATCTATGCCACGAATTCTGGTGCAGGCCCTCGCTGATAGATAGGCGCGATGTTAACCTATGGTCGGAGAGGGTCTCATACTACTTGAAGGAGGTAGCGGGCTCCATCCCCAGCTCCTGGCTCGATGCATTAGCTAGACAAGCGTCCAAATGCGCTGGGAGCTTCGAGCTACTTGTAGGCACGTACAAGATAAGGAATCACCAGGACTTGCATTTCTCGCAAATGATCTTCAAGCCCCCGCAAGCTATTTTCCTTTTAGACTTCGAAGGAGAGCCTGGGAGACCTCCCCTCTACGATACAATCCTCGAGCCCGCATTGAGAGATGTTGCCAGCCTTGCAAGGGGCGCAGCATACGTATCCTTCTACGCAATAAAGGACTACTACTCTCTTTCACTCGATGAAACAGTGAGGATGTTTCTAGAGGAGGCTAAGCCGGTAAAGCTTCTAAAAGAGTGGATGAACGAGATTATCGAGAAGATACTTAAAGAATACCTGAAACTTCTACCAAGAGAGATAGCGGCTGTCACGTCTCCCAATGAAGCCTATCAACTCATTTATCCGTGGCTCGTGGAGAGAGCTCTCTACGAAGCCTATTACGAGAAAAAGTACAGGCCGCGAAACATTGCTGTAGCTATATCTACCTTCCTGGCCTTTTATAGCGCGCACTTATGAGGTGGTTTTTCCGCGAGTTCGAGTAGCCAGCGCGTGTGTGCTCTCTTCCATTCTGGGTAGCGCTCTGCTAGTTTCAGCAAGTTGCGTCCGTTGAGCTGCACGATGTGGTAGCCCCCTCGCTGTATGTATACCCGTGCCTCTATGCCCAGCTTTGCGAGTACCTGGGCTAGCCTTGACGCCCCCCTCCGGGTCTTTGAGTAGAGCGCGTGCCTTTAGTACTCGTCTACCTCCGTGGTAGTCTAGCCACGATTTTAATGCCCAAGGCATACGCTAGAAACAAGGCTGATGAGTGCCTAGCGAAATCGGGAGGTAGCATGCCCTCCCCAAGAGAGCACGCCCTTCTCTAGCCAGCATTTAGTGGGTAAATTTATATCTGTTAAGCTTTTTAAATTCAATTGATGGCAGGCTATGAGTTCTTACGAGAAGGTTAAAACAGGGATTCCCGGATTTGACGAGCTGCTTTTCGGCGGCATCCCCAAGAGGAACATTGTCCTACTCTCAGGTGGACCAGGTACGGGAAAATCCATCTTTGGTCAGCAGTACCTTTATTATGGCTTGCAGCAAGGCGAGCCAGGAGTCTTAGTGGCACTCGAGGAGCACCCCGTGCAGGTGAGGAGGAACATGTCCCACTTCGGATGGGAAGTCAGGAAGTATGAGGAAGGTGGGCAATTTGCAATAGTGGATGCTTTCACGGGTGGAATAGGGGAAGCAGCGAAGAGGGAAAAATACGTAGTGTCAAGCATCGACGACGTTGGAGAACTCATAGACGTTGTGAGAGCTGCTATCAAAGATGTGAAGGCAGAAAGAGCGGTTATCGACTCGGTATCCACCCTTTACATTACTAAGCCCTCAGTAGCCAGATCAATTCTCATGCAGCTAAAGAGGGTGCTCTCAGGTTTAGGGGCTACATCCATACTCGTTTCACAAGTCAGCGTAACTGAAAGGGGATTTGGGGGTCCAGGCGTGGAGCATGCGGCAGACGGCATAGTCAGACTCGACCTTGATGAAATCAATGGCGAACTTGTGAGGTCCCTCATCGTGTGGAAAATGAGGGGGACAAAGCACGACATGAGGCGACGCCCATTCGAAATAACAGATAAGGGAATCGTCGTACACAACGATAAGGTAATAAGGCTTAGAGGGGAAATACTGAGCGGTGAGTGAAAGTGGAGGTTCCTTTAAAACCTATAGGGAAGGAAGAGACCAGGAAACTGGAACTAGCATTAATCTTCGGCACGCTGATGAGGCAAGATGTTCTAGAGAAGATAAAGAACTCTGAAGACAAAATTACCTGGCTTGACTCGCTAGTCATAGCATCCGGTGCGCTAGCCAGGGAGAGGGCAGGAATCCCAGTGGCCAGGATTGCTGAGGAGCTCGGCAGAACTGAGACCACTATAAGAAACCACCTAACCGGGAGAACGGAGGCGGGTAAAATAGTGAGAGAAACGTACGAGCTACTCGTAAGGAATAGTGGCAGGCTAGAATTCCTGATGCCCAGCGGGGAGGAGATCGAAAAGCTAAGGCTGGAAAACGAGGAGCTCAGAAAGAAAATTGACAACATCAAACAAGCCCTTCAGAGCATTCTCTCCTCGCTTTAAACATGTGGAAGCTGTATACAGGTGGCAACATGAAGAATACTAGGAACACAGCAGAAATCATATAAAAATTTATCACAGATCTCCAACCAATCAAAAAGATTATTAAAAAGCGTTAAGCGCGCAAGGGATGGCTACCCCCTGGGAAACTGCGCTAAGAGTTCAGTGTAAATGTTGGAGGCCGTGTTCGCAGAGACGCTCCAGCGAAAATACCTCTCTACTCTTTCAATGCAGTTTTTCCTTAGTATTTCGCCAGCGTCCGGGTACTCCTCCAGCACTCTTAAGAGCTTCTCGCTCCCAATCTTTCTTGAATACCAGTCCAAGTCGCCAGTATTCGAAGCTTCCATGAAAGCCAGCAGGTCCCTCAAGGCATCACTTAACTCGTAGGGGTCGCCGGGAGCAACTAGCAGACCGGTTCCCCTCTCTCCGTGCTCATTTACGTCAAGGACAATTTCCTTGAGACCGCCGGTACGCGAAGCAACCAGCGGGTTACCGGTCGCCATGGCTTCTAAAGCCATTATCCCGAAAGGCTCCCACCTCGAGGGCGCAAAGAAGATATCTGAGGCTAGGTGCGCTAATTTATAAATCGAGGGGGTTACCCCGAAAATCACGCGAACATTTTCTGGGTAACTTCTCTGAAGCTCTGAAAGCTGGTAAACATGTTCTTCTCCGCCCCAAACAGGTATTACTAGAAACACGAACTTCGCATTACCAATTTCCCTGAGCACGCGGGGCACAGCTTCGATCATCAAGTCGAAGCCCTTTTGCTTAGCCAGTCTACCCGTTGTTATGGCTAGGGGACCGTCTAGGAGGAAGGGCTCGGGTTTACCATCCTCGCGCAAAGGCGGCAGGAAAGCATCCTGGACTACCCTCCTAATTCTCTCGTCAGGGATTACCGGCTCCTCCTTTCCAAGCCTAGCTATACCCTTCAGCAGAAAGTATCTCCGCAAGCAAACCCTTCTGTACATGCATTCTTCGCCAAAAAACTCGATAATGCCTGGCTTATGATGCCTTAAGGCCTCCTCTTGAGCCGATACTAGGCTCCAGTCCGTAGCGTTATAGATCACCCGGGACTTCTCAGAATAGCCGTGACCCAGGAATGGCAAGACTTCGTCACTTAGGTACGCCCGGCTGACAGTTACCAGTCTATCTGCCTCCATAGCCCCAACTTTTTCAGCAATAAAGTTCGCACGTGAGAGAACCTCCTCCAGTGAGGCTATCTCTCTTCTACCATCAATGCTGACTTCGTGTACCCAGCTCAGCGGGACTCCTATCTCTGAAAGTACCTCAGGCCTAACCTTTCTCCTAACCAGTAAGTGGATGTGGAAAACTGAGCGCCAGCTCTTGCCTGCAAGCGCGTGCTTCAACGCTACGAGTGAATAAACGCTGTGCCAGTCATGGAAGTGAATAATACTAGGGAAAGCCCCAGTGAGGCTGTCGGCTCGGGACAAGAACAACGCGAGGGAACGCGCAAACACCTTAACCTTACTCTCCATCACTTCCTCAGCGTAAACAGACGCATTGCTCAATACCGACCCGGAGAAGAGAAGAAACATCACGTTGCACCAAGAGGCTGCTCCCACGTAGACATCCCCATAAGGCGTTGAGAGCTTATCGATTATCTCCTCGCCCCTGGAACCTGGGGAGGCATGAGACGGCAACGCGACGTAAGCTTTCCAGCCGAGATCAGCGAGCCCCCTCGCCAAGTTGCTTGGAACCTCAGCTAGACCCCCCACCTTTACGAAAGGGACAGCCTCAAACGTGACCATCAGGACTGTCTTCTCACTTATTGCCAACTGAGCAACACCTCTGTATCAAAGGTCTCTCCCGGATTCAGTGCTACAGAGTAGTTGAAGCTTATTCCGAGACCCTGGAGCTCGCTTCTTAAACCCTTCTCCGTCCTGAACCAGCTAAGTAGCGGAGCTACCCAAACCTCTGCATGCTTGGCGGAGGATACCGCGACGTACGACACGGATGTCTTTACCTCTACCTTCCTGGACCACGGGGATGAGAAGCTCTCCGTGGCTCTTCGGTCATGACGGTTGTCGACCGCGTATGACGGTTCCTCCATGCTCTCGTAGGAAAGTCTGGGCAGGAGGTGCATCTCCACCGAAAGCTTCGGCTCAACAAATCTTTTCTCAATATTCCTCCACCTGTATGTCACCTTGAGGGTCTTTCCATCGCTGGAGAGTTCATAGATCTTCACAACGTGGATCCTTGCAGGGTTCCGCTTATCACTCCAGTCTCTACCCGTATAGGACAAGACAACCCTGTTTTCACCCACCCCTTCAACAATGTATTCCCCTAAAGCAAAGTCACTCGTGTCAATGAAGGGCTTATTGCTAATCCAGTCAAGCACGCTAGCGTCTTTTCGCCAGATATGCTCCCTGAAAGCCACTCGCCTATACCAGTCAGGGATTACGCTTTCTTGGTCCTGAAGGTACGGCTCCGGGTAGCGGGACATCGTAGATAGCAAGTTGTGTTCAGCCCCCGGTGCTTTCACATCCAGCTCAAACACTGAGCCGCCATCGCTTGGCTTTATGTAGACGTTTACATTTCTAGCCTCGAGAATGACCTCTTCTCGACCATCAAAGTCGAAGTCAAAGCTCCTGATATGCGAGGAGGATCCCAGATAGTAGCCAGCCTCCTCCTCGGCGATTCTCTCAGCGCGGATAAAGTGGCCGTAAATAGCTTGCCGGAGAACAGGAATGTAGACTCCGCCGAACAATCCGTGCCAATAGGCATCGTTGCACTGCCCAAGCAAGTATTCTTCCCAAGCACTGCTCGAAGCTCTTAGCGAGACGAGCTTCTCTCTAACGTAAAGCATCTTCTTATGCATGTTGTTCACCTCTCGATACTTCCTGACAAAGTTCGGGAAGTACCCCCCGCTCCACTCCTGCATCTTGTCGTAACTGCCGGGAGCGAGGTACGCGAGGCCGCTAAAACCGTGTCTCCTCAGGTACTCCGTTGGGGTGACAAGCTCTATGCTTGGGTCGCTACGTAGCGAGGAGAAGAAGATCCTCAACCACTGCTCGGCAGCATGGGGATCCCACCACTCACCAAACTTCTCGGCATCGCTCCCCCAAAGCACGTAAAGCAGGCCATTCTCGGAAGCATAGCTTCTCAGATAATCGAGCACCTCTGAATGCGGCTTCCATGGGAGAATATACCTTATTGGGCCGTCAATGAATAACACCCCCACTGACTTGCCGCTGTACTCTGTTAAGAAAGCCCTGTGCACGTCATCCCTCCACAACCCCGACTTATACCCAACCTCGTCGTCCACAATTACGTACTTATAGCCAGCATCCCTCAAGAGAGGAGGCAACGTAGGGTCCCAAACTCTTTCAGGAATCCAAACCCCCTGTGGAGAAGCACCTAAAACCTTTTCCACGAGGCTCCGCCCCATCTTCAACTGCTGCACTCTGTCCTCCCAAGGCAAAATAGTCAATATGCCCTCAGAGAACGTACCCCCCAGAACTTCAAACTTGCCGTCACTCAGTAGCTCCCTCAGCTCGCTCAAGTAGTCAGGGTAAAACTCCCCCCAGTAACGCAGCAGGGGACCACTAAAGTGAAGAGTCAGCCTCAAGTCTCTATAATCCCTTAAAACCCTCAACAACAATTCGTACGAGTTATGCTGCACCCGTTCAAGCACAGACCTGTACTGCCCCAGTGGCTGATGGAAATGCAGGACAAATATGAAGGAAGTTTTACGCATATGAGCATTTTTACTCCTCATCAAAATTAAAATTTACGTTTAGGACTCGGAGCGCGCAGTGCCAACTTCAATTGCCCCACTTCCCTAATAGCTAGAGCGCTCCGCAGAAAGTCTTTAGCACGCACTAACATGACCGATCCTCTTCCAGCGCCCATGCCAATAGTAACCTTAAAGCCGCTGGCTACTATAGTTAGGCGGGAGAACCTGGTGGACCGGCCGGGATTCGAACCCGGGACCTCCGCCACTTTGGGATCCTTATTCCTGCCAAGGCGGCGTGAGGCAGCTTATGCATCCTCCCACTAGACGACCGGCCCTCCGGCTTTAAAAATAAAAAGGGAGATTTTTAAATGTTTTGTGAAGGAGGAGGCTTTCCCGTAAGCTCGAGTGGCATACACGTGCTCAGAATAATTACTCCACAAAATAATTTTCACAGCATGCGGCTAAGCTCCTCAGTGTGCCAGGGATTAAAAGCTCTCAGGAACAACGTATCCGTGAAATTTATTTTTGTCACACGTGTCTCTAAAACCTGTATGAGCGAGCAAGGCATAACGGTGAAAAAGGAAGAAAACTTTTCAGAGTGGTACTCGCAGGTATTAGTGAAGGCCGGGCTAGTCGACTTAAGGTACAACGTCCAGGGATTCATTGTGCACAGGCCATGGCTAATGAGAATCATAAGGAGCATCTACAAGCTGTTTGAGGAGGAGCTGGAGCGAACAGGCCACGAACCAGTACTGTTCCCGCTGGTAATTCCGGAGGAGAACTTTGAAAAGGAGAGGGAGCACGTGGAGGGCTTTAGGGCGGAGGTCTTCTGGATTTCCGAGGTTGGTGACGGCAGCGAGAAGCTTGAAAGGAGGCTAGCATTGAGACCTACGAGTGAAACCGCCTTCTACTACATGTACTCCTTCTGGATACAGAGTTGGAGAGATCTCCCACTGAAACTGTACCAAAGTGTCAGCGTGTACAGGTACGAGAAGAACACGAGGCCGCTGATACGTGGGCGCGAGTTCCTCTGGATAGAGGCTCATGACGCCTTTGCAACGCACGAGGAAGCGTTGAACCAAATAAGAGAGGACATGGAAAACTCGAGGAAGGTGATCTGGGAGAAGCTAGGCATACCCTTCTTGTTCCTGCGGCGTCCACCCTGGGACAAGTTTAGTGGAGCAGAGGACACGTACGCAGCAGACACACTGCTACCTGACGGGAGAGTGCTTCAGATAAGTTCTACCCACGATTTGGGGCAAAGATTTGCCAAGCCGTTTAATGTGACCTTCTTGGACAGGGACGGCCAAAGAAAGTATGTTTGGCAGACATGCTATGGTCCCGGGATATGGAGGATAGCGGCTGCCCTTATCGCTGTTCACGGCGACGATAAGGGGCTCGTGCTGCCAGTCCAAGTTGCACCGATCCAGGTGGTAATAATTCCGATATACTACAAGGAGGCGGAGAAAGGGAAGGTTCTCGAGAAGTGTAAGAGGCTAGAAGAACTCCTGAGAAATGCGGGGTACAGGGTCCACGTGGATTCGCGGGAGGAATACACTCCGGGGTATAAATTCAACGAGTGGGAACTACGAGGAGTGCCCATCCGGCTCGAGGTGGGCGTAAGGGAAGTCGAGACAAACACGGTTACGGTTTTCAGACGTGATACACTGCGCAAGGAAAAGATCCCCGATGAAAAATTACTTGAACACGTCAGGGCCCTGGAGGAACTTATCCTCGAGGAGCTGAAAGCGCGTGCAAGGAACTACTTCGAAAGCAGAATCGTGAGAGCAACGAAAAGGGAGGAAGTTGAGGAAGCCCTGAGAAGCGGCAAAATAGTGAAAATGCCTTTCTGCGGGCGAGAAGAATGCGCCAACAACTTGAAAGAGGCAACAGATGGGGGGAAAGTTAGAGGAACAGAGATAGATTTCAAGGAGGGAGACTACGGTGAATGCGCATGGTGCGGGTCTCCGGCAAAGCAGCTAGTATACGTGGCTAAGTCGTACTGAGCGTGGTTCCCAGTGTTCATGTGTCAGTCATCGCTCTGCCTCTTGTCGCGGAGCCAGCTGCCGGCAAATGGTGCCGCCCCCTCAACTGTCACACAAGTGATCTCTGCCCCGGGACCTCTCCCAGCATCAAGTAAGCTACTGCAACAGCGGCTCCAAGCATTATCAGCATGCGCTAGCATAATCTCAGCACGTAGACGAAGGCATCGCTCCCATCCGCGTAGTAGCCTTCCCTTGTACCCACCCTCTTGAATCCCATTTTCTCGTACAGGGTTATTGCCGGAATATTCTGCGTCTTTACCTCTAAGTAGATTTCCTTTACGCCGACGTTGTTTGCCAATTTTACAGTTTCTTCGAGTAGCTTTTTCCCAATCCCCTTCCCCCTAAACCCCTCTATGACTGCGATGCTGTGAATGTGGAGACGCTTATCTTCGAGGCACGAGACAATGTATCCAATGGTTAACCCCTTGTAGTCAGCAACGAGGAAAAAGTCTCTACAAGCCTCATACAGTTGAAATAGGTAATAGAAGGGGAAGGCGTCCAAGCCGAAAACCTTCTCCTCTATTTCAGCAATGTAGAATAGGTCACCCGGCTCAATCTTCCTTACCCTAATTTCCAAATCTTTCCCCCTTCGATTATGATCTTATCCATAGGTCTAGGTATGAAAACGTTTCTGAAAATTTTCCTGGCGGCTTCGAGATAAGTCTCGTCAATACCTGGGCCGAGGCGGGCATAGGGCAGGTGGATGAGAGCTAAATAACAGGCGTTTATCTCCTTTGCGAATATTGCTGCTTGAATTGGCGTAGAGTGCCCATCCTCGACAGCCTCCCTCTCCATCCCAGGAGGGTATGTGGCTTCGTGGACCAGCAGCGTGCAATCCCTAAACCCGCTGGCTAAATCGCTACTCGGAGACGTGTCTCCTGAGTAGCAGAGGGAAGCGCTACCGTAGTCAAGTCTCACCCCCAGCGCCCTCACCGTATGCCTCGCTTCGTAGAGACTAATATTCCCGATTCTTGCAGGCGGCTCGACCTCCCTAAAAGTACTGTGAGATAAAATTTCGCGGTACCTTGCTGGATGAATTACCTCGAGAATGCTTTCAAAAAACTTCTCCGTACCCACCGGACCCACTATTTGGAGCTTCCTACCTCTCCCCTCAATCCACAAGTGCCACAGAAACTCAATAACCCCGAGGGAGTGATCCGGGTGGACGTGGGTCAGCAAAATTAGCTCAATTTTATCCAGCAAGCCGAGCCTTGAGAGAGTATACGGGCATGGCGAGGGGCAGTCGAGAAGGACGCTGCCGACTAAGATTGAGGGAGTGAATTTTTCTCCATAGAATGTGCTTCCAGCAGTCCCTAGAAAGGTAACTTCGACCATAGCATCCACTTTCTAAGAAGTAAAGGCTAAAAAAATCTACTTCATGCGCGCACGCTCCCACGGGTAAGGCCGCAGTACTCAGCAAAAGCCCCCTCAGCTAAAACTAACCAGCCTCGCCTATAACTTCCAATGCTGTTCTCAGCGTCGAAAGTGTCATCCTGGCCGAGGCCTCCAGATCAGGCTTCGCCTGTATCTCTGCTGAGATGAAACCGGTATAGCCAGTATCTTTCAATGCGTGGAGAACTCTGACAAAATCTAAGTGACCCATGCCTGGAGCAAGTCTGTTGCTATCCGCCACGTGGAAATGCCCAATCCTGCCGCCTGCAAACCTAATTGATTCCTCGATGCTTCTCTCCTCAATGTTCATGTGGAATGTGTCCAGTAGCAGGTATACGTTCTCAGCGCCTAGTTCCTCGAGGAATCTTACTCCCTCCTCAACACGGTTTATGAGCCTGGATTCGTATCTGTTGAGTGGTTCCAAGTACACAAGAACGTTCTCGTTCAAAGCCCTCTCCGCAATGATTCTCATCTCCTCCAGCAAGAGGCTCCAGGGCTTGTCTAAACTCTCCCACTCGTCAGCCTTCCCCCTCATCAACCCAATAATTACACCCCTTACATTGCTCCGGGACGCCGCCTTGATTATCTTTTCAATTTTTTCTCTGGCTTTCACCCTTACGCTTCCATCAGGAGCAGTCAAGCTAAGCCCATAATGCAAGTAGTTTAGCCCCGTTCCAACAGCAGGGACTTCTAACCCATACTGGTTAGCTATTTTAGATAATTCAAGAACCTCCTCGGGTTCCAAAACAGAGAACTCAACGCCGTCGAACCCCAGCTCCTTTAGGAGACGAACTGCGGGCTCAGGCTCAACCCTTGCCACTGCCTCGAAGCGAGCCTTAGCATAGGCAATTACCATGGAGATCTTCATCTTTGCCATCACATGTAAATGCATTTTCAACGCTTATAAACACTCACATGCCTTTAAAGCTTATCCAAATGGGATATATATAGTTATTAAGGCAAAGGTATTCGGCGTGAGGAAAAATGACAACAATGAGAGCTGCATTGGTAACAGCCGAATTTGCACCCCGCTCCGGTTACAGGATATCTCAAGATGAGGTGAGGACGCACAAGGTTAGGGAAGGGGCGAAGGTCTGGAAAAACCCCAAGCTAGTTCTAAGAACAGACTATCCCGTACCGGAGCCGAAGCCTGATGAAATACTCATCAGAGTTAAAGCAGTTGGTATTTGCGGGAGTGACATACACTTCTTAGAAACAGACAGCGAAGGCTACATCATATACCCTGGATTAACAAGGTTCCCAGTAGTCATCGGGCATGAATTCAGCGGTGTAGTAGAAAAGGTCGGAACAAACGTAAAAACCCTCAAGCCCGGAGACATGGTGACAAGCGAGGAAATGATGTGGTGTGGAGAATGCGACGCTTGTAGAAGTGTAGACTTTAATCATTGTACCCGGTTAAACGACCCGACTGACCTAGAATTCGGGGAGCTTGGCTTCACTCATGACGGCGCAATGGCTGATTATGTGGTTGTAAAAGCGAAATACGCCTGGAAAATCGACGCCCTGGTTGAACGCTATGGAAGTGAGGAGAGAGCCTTTGAAGCCGGAAGCCTCGTCGAACCCACAAGCGTCTCCTACCACGCCATCTTCACCAGAGCTGGAGGCTTTAAGCCTGGAGCATACATCGCTGTATGGGGGGCTGGACCCATCGGCCTAGCGGCAATAGCTCTTTCAAAAGCCGGCGGTGCGGGGAAGATTATTGCTTTCGAGATTAGCCCCGAGAGGCGTGAGCTAGCGAAGAAAGTAGGAGCAGACTACGTGTTCAATCCACTGGAATTGTCAAAGAACGGGATTGAGCCTTGGGAAAAAATACTCGAGATTACTGATGGGCAGGGCGCCGATGTACACATAGAGGCTGCTGGCGCCCCAAAATACGTACTACCACACATGCAGAAGAGCCTAGCAATTAATGGAAAAATCATCCAGATAGGTCGCGCGCCGGAGGAAGTACCAATATACCTGGAAGTGTTCCAGGTGAGACGCGGTCAGATATTCGGAAGCCAGGGACACTCGGGCTTCGGGAACTTCGGCAACGTCATAAGATTAATGGCAGCCGGCAGGATTGACATGACGCAGATAATCACGTCTAGGTTCAGCCTCGACGACGTCTACAAAGCTTTCGAACGGGCGCACAAGAGGATAGACGGCAAAATAACGATAAAGCCTTAGAACGCATGCGAGTCGGGGTGTCCGGCATGGTCGAGTACGAGGCGCGATTTTCCAAGCCGTACTACAACAAATTCGGCGAGAAAATATACCTGGATCAAATGACCATGGCTGAGCTTCTCGAAAGAGTCAAGAAAAACGACATAGTGATCGTTCCCTGCGGGTCTGTAGAGTCACATGGGTTAGGGCAGGCTGCAGGAGAGGATACAGTTATCGGCTCCTACATAGCTGAGCGCGTGGCGTTTGAAACCGGGGTGACAGTCGCACCTCCGATCTTCTACGGCTCGCACCCTTCACATCACTACGGCATGCCTGGAACAATACCCATAAAGAAGGAAGCCTATATTGACTACGTGACGAGCGTCGTTAAGTGGCTGAGCAACGCGGGCTTCAAGAAGATTATACTTCTCAACAGCCACGGTCAGGAGTATGTATTGCCGATAGTTAAGGACAAAGCCATAATCGAGGAGGGGGTAAAGGCGCTAATATTCGTTACGAGCTGGTGGGCGTGGGTGAGGGACATACTAAGGCAGGGAACAGAGCTCAAACCCGGGTTGGTGCTGGAGACACCATTCATACACGCGGACGAACTTGAGGCAAGCGTCCTCTGGTACGTTGCGCCGAAACTTGTTGACCCCGCGAAGCTAAAGGAGAGTGATGCCGAGAAAATGGTCGGCGTTATACCGGACAAGTGGGCAGATAAGGCTGGAAACGTTTACGGAAGGCCATTTGGCTGGTATGACATAAGCGCCTACATGGAGATCCACTACTACCCCAAGGGAAGCGTCGGGTACCCGAGCAAGGCAAGCAGAGAGAAGGGGGAGGTGGTTGTAGAGACAGCTATTCAGAGAATAATCGAGTTCATAGAGTGGCTTCACAAAACATACCCGCCGGGAGTTGTGCCGCAGGTCTGGCCCAACCCAGGAGACTTTAAATACTAAAAGAATAACTAGATTATAAATTATCTTTCTTATTTCTAAACCTATAGCAAAACAATTATATTTTCTCTGCATATTCATCAATTGTGCCCAAGCCAAAAGTTTACGTAACGAGAATAATACCTGAGCCAGGTCTTTCGATGCTCAAGGAGTACTGCGACGTCGAAGTATACGCATCAAGAGAGTACCCCCCATCTAGGGAGGAGCTGATCAAGAGGATACGCGACAAAGATGCACTCCTATGCCTCCTAACCGATAAAATCGATGCCGAAGTCATGGATGCTGCACCTAACCTAAAGGTCATAAGCACTTACTCTGTTGGATTTGACCACATAAGTATTCCCGAGGCGACGAGGAGGGGCATCTACGTTACACACACCCCAGGTGTTTTAACAGATGCAGTTGCAGAGTTTACAGTCGGCCTAATCCTGGCGGTAACACGCAGGATAGTTGAGGCAGACAAGCTAATAAGGAGCGGGCAGTGGGACAAGCCCTGGAATCCATACTTCCTAACAGGTCCGGAACTGAGGGGAAAAACTGTAGGTTTAGTAGGTCTCGGGAGGATAGGTGTAGCTGTCGCCAAGAGACTCTCCAGCTTCGAAGTGAAGATTCTCTACTACGATATCGAAAGACGGTGGGATGTCGAAACTGTTCTGCCAAACGTGCAGTTCGCCGACTTGGACACTGTTCTCAGCGAGTCTGACATCGTCTCACTTCACGTCCCCCTTACAGGGGAGACTTACCACTTGATCAACGAGGAAAGACTTAGAAAAATGAGGAAGACCGCCTACCTGATAAACACGGCTAGAGGACCCGTAGTTGACACGGAAGCACTTGTAAGGGCATTGAGGGAGGGGTGGATCGCAGGCGCGGCTCTCGACGTGTTTGAACAAGAACCCCTACCACCTAATCATCCATTAACAAGGTTTGATAACGTCGTACTAGCTCCGCACATCGCTAGCGCGACTATCGAAGCCAGGCAGAGAATGGCCGAATTGGCAGCACGAAACCTGATAGCAGTCCTGAAGGGGGAAATGCCGCCAGCCTTGGTAAATAAGGATGTGCTGAAGATCAGGCCTCTAGAGAAAGTAAGGATGATTTAATGTAGAATTACTCAAGGCAATTTTTTCTTAGCCATGAGCTTAGCTCAGCTCAGGAGGTTAATCAAGAAAGTAGACGTGGTCTTGGAGGTAGTAGATGCAAGGGACCCGTGGGGGACTAGAAGCATAGAGGTGGAGAGGTATGCTGAGAAACTTGGAAAGCCAATCGTCCTGGTTATAAACAAGAGCGACCTCGTACCCGCCGAGGTTCTGAAGAAGTGGAAAAACATTCTTGGTGAGAAGTACCCCGTGGTCTTTATTTCTGCTTCGAAAAGGCTTGGAACGAGTAACCTCTGGAAAATGCTTAAGAAGTATGCCTCCATGAGAAGAGGAAAGAAATTCATCACAGTAGCGGTAGTTGGGATACCAAACGTGGGCAAAAGTGCATTAATAAATTACCTGAAAGGAGCACATAGCGTGGGGGCATCGCCCATACCTGGCTATACGAAGGCTGTAACAAGGCTGAGGGTTTCCAGGTGGCTCAGAGTATACGATACTCCCGGCATCGTCCCCAAGCTTTCAGCCGAAGAATTGGCTATCAGAGGAGCACTGAGGCCTGAAGCATTAGAGGATCCAGTGCCAGCAGCAGTGAAGCTTATAGAGCTTATACTTAAAAAGAATCCCGCGCTGCTGAAGAACCTCTATGGGGTGGAGACGGGGGATCCTTACCAGTTTCTAGAAGAATTTGCCAGGAAGAGGGGGCTCTTGAGGAAAGGCGGAGAGCCAATAATAGAAGAGGCGGCAAGGATAGTTATCAGAGACTGGCAGGCGGGGAAAAACCACTTCTACTTAGAACCTGAGGACTATAGCTTGCTGCCTCGTGCGCTGGGGTAAAGCGAGGCTTAATGCGTGTATGTTCCGCATTTTTCAAGCTCATGCCAGAATTCTTTTAAGATTGAAAGTGCCCTGGGACTCGGCGACAAGTTTTCTTGGATGCAGGTCTCTATTCTTTGAGGAACGAAGTCCATTTTATCAATGCACCCTCCCACTAGCCATATGGGTGTGTCAAGTAGAAGAGGAGGGATTCCCGATAGCCTTCCTACCCGGCCCCAGGCCTCCTGTACCTCGTTCTTGTATTTGCTCCTTAAGGCATCTGCAAGGGAACGTAAATTCTCGTTACAGCCCCATCCCTTTGCTATGCCTGAGGTTATGCTGACGAGCGATACGCGGTAATCGACTGGAATTGAGAGTTTTTCAAAGTTTAGTGCCTTCATGCCTGATGCTCTGCTCGCGTAAAGAAGCATTTTTGACGCGAAAAGAACAGTCTTGTCGTTTACATCTGCATCAAGGATCTCCGCTAACTTTTCGTTGAACTCTGCTAAGTCTATCTCACTACTCTTCAGAACTCTAAGGATTCTCTCCTTCCCATTCAAGTATTTCTCGATGCGCTTTAAACGTGCATTCCTAAATTTCCTTAAGGAGGCTGAATTCGAGACAAAGCTCATGATCGAGGATTCGTAGTTTCCCGAGGCATAGTCAGCAGCCATTTTCCAGTGATCTTCCCCCTTCGAAGCAAGCACGTAGCTTACAACCGCTACTCCGACTATGTAAAGAGACCCATTTAAAAAGCCCATTCTCGACAATATCTCTTTTACAGCTTCATACTGCGGGTCTCTATAGATAAAAAGCTCGTAAAACTCCTTGCCTAATTGCCTAAGCGAGCTGGAGAGCTCCCTTATTCGTAAGGCATCAAAAAATATCATTCTTAGCTCAAGCTCTGAATTAATTGGTTAATCTTTTCGAACTCCTTCTTTACAGTCTCTATGGATGCCCTGTTCGTAGCATCCCCGCAAATAGCCAGCTTCGACTTTCGGTGGTCGAATTCGAGCTTCACCCACACGCCGTTCGACCTGTACTTTATGCTTACGGGTGTAATCACAACCTCTGTATAGAGGGAGGCAACGTGGTCCAGGATCTTCCTGCTGTCATGCTCCTCTACGTCTATTTCAAGCCTATACTCCTGGGGGTCGGGTAAGGCGTCTATTATTGTTGAAAGCTTAACCTCTTCTGTCGATAGGATTTCAAGGATTTTTCCTATAAAGAGCATGCCGTCTGGCGAGAGCGAGAACTGCGGAAATATAAATTCGCCAGAGTCTGTTGCAGCAAGACCAGCTTTAACCTTCCGAATACCCCTGGAGACGTCACTCGCCTGCCCCTTAATCCTGAGGAGATACAGCTTATTCTTCTCTGCCGCGAAGTCAACAAGCTTATTTGCAGAGTCCGTGACGACTAAGCGTGAGCCCTCGGGAAGCATCAAAGCAACGGCTGCAATAAGCTTGTCAGGGTCCACATACCTCCCCTTATCGTCGAAGATGAATACCTGCGAGGCATCAGCGGATAGGGCTGCCCCAAGCGCTGGAGATGAGGCACTAACAATATCCTGCAACATTAACACGTCACGAATAGGAGGTAATTGCCGAGGCTTTATGCCCGGTGGTGGCCTGCCAGCTTTGATTGCTATGAGTTTTGCACCTATACTTCCCAGAAAACTAGGCAAAACCTCAGATGAGGGTCCATAGTTTAAGTCCATAACTACGAGTGGCTCTTTCGCTGCTATGGGCGAGGAATCCACAAAGCTGCTTGCAGAAGAAACATATATGTCATGGATGTACTCCGCATAGCTGACCCAGCCGATCCTGTTAGGAATGCTCCGGACAATGTGCTTAGTCTCAAACATCTCTACCAAGTCGCTTAGCTTTTCATATGACAACTCTACACCTCCCGCATCTACTATCTTCACCTGTATTGCTGCATCCACGTGAGGCGCCACAGAGAAATGAACCCCGGCTCTAGCGCCGAATCTCTTCACAGCGAAGGCCAGCTCAGGCAGTGTAGCAGCGTGGAAATCTATGACTGAGTTGCCAGTGGACATTAACCCCGAGGTGAAAGCCCTCTTCAGCATCCTTGATGGGGGATACAAGTCTCGAGCAGCAACGACGAGTGCCCCCTCCCCAAGTATGGTTCCAAGCACTGCTCCAAGTTCAGCCATATTCTCAGGTGTTAACTGGCTATTTGCTATCCCGTAGATCCTGTTGTTATATATGGGGAAAGGACCCGGCCTCACGCCTGCTCACCTGATCGAATGTAGAGAACAGCTCCAGGACCAACGATACTATTACTCTTGACCACCACTCCATCGCCTATCACACTATTTTCCTTTATCACTGCGTTATCTCCAACTAAAATACCTTTTGCTAAAATGCTATTTTCTATTAACGCGCGCTCGCCAATATTAGTTTTGCCAATCACCACGGAGTACTGAAGTTTTGCCATCCTCCCAATAAATGTGTCGCAGCCCACGACCGCATAGGGACCAAGGACAGCCCCTTCCCCGGCGATCACATTGTCCCCCAAGGCAACTGGAGGAAGAATAGTTGCTCCATGCTCCAGCTTAACGTTCTCACCGAAGTAGTTCACCCCCAGGAGCCTTCCATAAGGTTTCAGAGGCTCAACATTTCCATCCAGTAAGTCGAAGTTTGCCCTCAGGAAACTGGCAGGTCTGCCTACATCGATCCAGTAGGTTTCTGTGGCGTACCACCCGGAAACCTTGAAACCGTTCTCCAAAAGCCACGGGAAGACATGTTTGCCGAAGTCCATTAAGTGTAAATTTTCCTCTAGCACATCAAGTACTTCATGCCTGAAGGCGTAAAAACCGCTATTAGCTAGATTGGCGAAGAGTTTTGCTTGCCTGCTATGCAGCATTGCAAAGGCAATGGAGGCAACGTACATCTCCTGCGAGCCGGGTTTCTCGATAAAGTGGTGAATGTAGCCATCCTGGTCTAAAAGTACCGCGCCGAAGTCTCTTAGGGAAGAGACCTCAATTAGTGCAACGCTTGCCATGCTTCCTGCTTTCTCGTGGTGGTTAGCGAAAAGTCTTAAATCCATGTTCGTCACCACGTCTCCCATCGCCACGATAAAGTCTTCATCAATGTAGTTGGCCAGTTTCCTGACAGCGTCAGCTGTGTCAGCTGGATAGATGAGTGGAGTAGCTATCTCGATGTCCTTATCAATCCATTTGCTCACCAAGTGGTTTATTATCTTCTCCCTAAGATAATTCACGGCAACTACTATTTTCCTGAAGCCGTGAAGGTAAAGAAGGGTCAAGGTATGATCTATTAAGGGTAGATTTCCAATGGGGAGGAGAGGCTTCGGAATAGTGAGGGTTAAGGGCCTCAGGCGAGTCCCTTTCCCACCTGCAAGCACCACAGCCGTCCTGATCATTGCTTTGCTACAAGTGATGTTGCATTATCGTTCAGATATTTTTTACTCAAGCATAGCGCTTACGCGCCACCTCATTGCTCCGCCTCTTAGCGCGGGGTCAGCAGCCGCTTGACCCCTGCTCTGCCTCGACCGGCATTATCCCTCTTGTGGTGACAACATACGTTTTTGTCCTGAACCTTGCCAGCGTGCGCTAAATCGAGGTATGCAAAGACCTAAAAACCTCTCCTGTATATGCGTTTGCGTGGTGGAATTAGAGCCTCTAAGTGCAACGGGTATATTCGTGGTTACGAGGAGGCTAGAAGTTTACCAAACAATAGTGTTCGACTACTTTGATGGGGAGGGGACTTATTACGAGCTGCTGGAGGATGAGGAAAAATTGGAGAAAGAGCTTAGTCTTCTAGCAACAAACATGCAGGCCTTCTTAGACGAAGAGGAGGTAGTCATTAACGGTGAAAAAGCAAGACCAAGAGTCGTGGGCGTAGATATAGGCTTTAAGTCCGTCCCTGAAGAGCCATTTATAACCTATTTCATCTTCTTCAAGGGGAAGCCCGTACGTGGAGTAAACTACTACGAAAATATATACGAGAATACTGTTGCCGAGTATCCGATAACCGCCTACTGGTACTTTCCACTAAAGAGCAAAATAGTAAATGTTGAAATGAGCGGGGAGGTCGAGATAATTGGCTCAAATATCTTGATATTGAGGCTAAACGAGGGAGAAAGAATCTATGGCTACGAGAAGATAGAGTTCGAGCTGTAATTTTCCTCAGTGCGCTGGAAGAGATGCTGGTGGCCATGTGGTACGCGCACGGCGTGGCTAGGGAGGTCTCGAAGACGCTGAGGATGAACGTGAGGAGGCTCGAGCCTCACTTCCTGGAGGCGGCTCTCATGATGTAGAGCCGCGCGCACAGCAGACCATAGCCAGTTTAGACCGAGGTGCGCTTGCCGGTGTGCTCGGCGCAAACTGATACCTATTAATATCAGCAGTGCTTCTACCCGTTGTGACGTGCGAAGGGCTGCAACGCTTCCTATTAGGAGTCTTGATAGGCATACCTCTCGGGATTTACGCGACAAGGAGGTCATACCTGGAAAAAAGAGCTGCGATCCTAAGCATTTTTTTCTCTGGCTTATACTTCTCAGCGGGACTAGGTGTCTTCATCACTTCACTGTTCTTCTTCTTCTCCTCATCTTTACTCACCAAGCTGAATTTCAACTATAAGAAGAGCATCGGGGCATCGGAAAGGGAAGGTGGCAGAAGCCTTATGCAGGTAGTTGGCGCAGGAGGGGTTGCAGCCTCACTTTCAGCAATTCACTTACTAAGCCCTTATTCAAAGTTGAGCTACGCGTTAATAACAGGCATATATGCAGCTATAGCTTCATCTAACGCGGATACATGGGCGGCAGAGGTGGGCTCGCTTTCCAAGTCTAAGCCGCGACTGATAACAAAACCCAGCCAAAGAGTAGAGCCGGGAACATCCGGCGGCGTGACTCTCTTAGGTACACTGGGCTCCGCATCCGGAGCTCTTCTTTCAGCAGCAATCGCTATTTTAGCCAGCTCGATGGAGCGCCCTGGACTTGTGAGTGCGCAGACCTTCCTTACAATATTTCTCTGCGGTTGGCTAGGCGAAGTCCTGGACTCCCTGACTGGAGCAACGCTGCAAATAAAATACTATTGCCCTCAATGCAGAGCGCTTACAGACAGGAAGATTCATACGTGCGGCAACAAGGCAGTCCCAATCTCCGGATGCAGGTTTATTACGAATGAAGTAACAAACCTTATTGCAACCTCTATTGTTAGCACGGGAGCCGTAGCCTTTTCACTGCTACAGAACTGAAAAAGAGCCTCTCGTAATAAAGTTTATTAAAACATGAAGTAGAGGGTTACTGGGGTAGGATGCGTAGCGCCTGTCTTAAACTCCACACGCTTGTTCTGCTGTCTTTAGTGATCCTGGCATCATTGCTTATCGCAAGCGCTAGTCCCACGATAGTAGTGACTATCGAGTTGAGAGGCCGCATAGACGAGGGAAGCTACTACCTAGTTAAGAAAGGAGTTGACTCTGCCCGAGGAGGCGTAGTAATCCTCGTGATTGATAGCTACGGAGGCTACCTGAGCTCCATGGATAAAATAGTCAACTTACTGGTGACATCTGAAGCCAGGACTATCGCATGGGTCCCTCCAGGCGGGAAGGCTTCCTCAGCAGCAGCTGTGATAGCTTTTGCGGCGGACAAGCTGTATGTTGGGAAGGGGTCTGTCTTGGGGTCGGTTAAACCTTACCCAGAAGACCCGAAAATAGTGGAGTACCTTGTGGCCAGGATCTCAAGCCTGCTGTCCGTGAGGGGCGTAAATGATTCAAGGAGGATAGCTGAGAGGCTCGTGAAGGAGGCTGTGAGCTTTACAGACACTGAGGCGATTAAGCTTGGTATAGCGCATGACTCAGCTGATAGCCTGGGTGAGCTTCTGTCTAAGGAGAACATAGCATCTGCCGAAGAAATACACATAGCAGGAGACGTTTTAAGTGACTTCCTCTCCATACTACTCGACCCGGCTATCGCAATACTCCTGCTCCTACTCGGAGTGCTCCTGATATTCCTAGAATTCAAGACTGCAGGCATTCAAGGGTGGGGCATTCTCGGCGCAGCCCTCGTCATAATCTCGCTCTACTCACTGAACATAATAGGAGTGAATATAACCTCGTTTATTCTCACCATACTCGGGATAGCATTAATAATTGTCGAGTTCATGAAGCCGGGGATACAGCTAGCGGGGATCTCTGGGGTGGCACTAATAGTGACAGCCCTCGTCCTAGAGTACACCTCCAGACCATACCCGATGTTTACTCCAAGCATAGCCCTTGTAGCAATCCCGCTAACAATTCTCACCACGCTGCTAGCCATCGTGATATCCAAGGCCTTAGAAGTAATGAGGATGAAGGTTCCTACTTTGCAGGAGAGACTTGTAGGCAAGGTCGGCTATGCAAAAACAAACATACCCAGGGGTGGCAGGGGCATAGTGCACGTGGAGGGGGAAGATTGGAGCGCCACTTCTGAGACGGAGATAGCTCAAGGCAGCAAAGTTGCAGTTACAGGCATAGAAAACCTAACACTAAAGGTTAAGCTGCTTGAGGAGACGCGGGAGAACAGCGGTCAACGCAAAGGTTTATAAGTTCCTGTGGGAGTAAAGGGCGACGCGTGCCATGGAGATCGGTGTCCTAGTCATCCTATTCGTCCTAGTCCTGGTCTTTGTCTGGATAATTGCCAGCTACATAAGAATAGTCCCCGAGTACCAGCGCCTCGTCGTCCTACGCCTAGGCCGGGTAGTGAGAATCGCGGGACCGGGACTAGTAATCCTCGTGCCCTTTATAGAGCAGGGTATCACAGTAGACCTAAGGGAGCAGTACATCGAAGTCACGAAGCAGACATGCATAACAAGGGACAATGCCCCAGTGGACATAGACTTCCTCATCTACTTTAAAGTCATAGACCCGAAGAGGAGCGTCATAGAGGTCCTGGACTTCCGTGGAGCTGCAGTTGGAATAGCGACTACAACCCTCAGAGCAGTTGTTGGAGACATAGACCTGGACCAGGTCCTCGCAAAGAGGGAGTACATAAACGAAGTCCTACGCGAAAAGCTAGACGAGGTTACAGCACGGTGGGGCGTGAAGGTCACGGCTGTGGAGATAAGGGAAATATTACCGCCAAGGGAAGTTCAAGAGGCAATGATAAAGCAGATGTCAGCGGAGAGGAACAGGAGAGCAATGGTAACCGAGGCGGAAGGAAAGAGGGAGGCGGCCGTAAAGGTGGCCCAAGGGGAGAAGGAAGCAATGATTCTCAGGGCTGAAGGCGAAAAACAGGCAGCAATACTGAGGGCAGAGGGAGCAGCCCTAGCACTCAAATACCTCGACGACCAGGCAAAGCTTATAGACGAGAAAACACTAACGCTTCAGTACTTCACGACTCTTAGGGATGTAGCCGCTTCTCCGGCAACAAAGTTCGTGTTACCGCTTGAACTCTTCAAGTTTTTAAAGCCTTTCGAGGAGATTCTAGAAAAGAGGACAGCAACCAGGTAAAAAAATTATTTTTCTCTCTTCACCTCACCCTGAATGTTTCCGGCAATATGGGCTTTACCTCTAATCACGATCTCCTTTGCGGCAACATTCCCCCTGATCACCACATCTTCCGCGACGATGCTTTCTGCAGTGATCTCCTCCACCTCCAGTACCGGTATAGGTCTACGCCTTAAAGCAATCTTCAAAATGGATCCTATAGACAACTTCACGAGCTCCTCCCCCTCAACAGTAATGGTTTTAGCCTTTATTTTCCCAGCTTTAGCAACATCCGAAATACTTAGCACGACTTCATCGGCCTCAATGAACTCAATCCCGAAACTCCCAGATGCATAGAACAGCTTTGCCTTAACACTCAAAGCCCTTAAAGAGCCGGCGATCCTCACTTCACCGCAATCGATCGAACCCTGGATAGACGCTGAGCCTGCTGCCTTGAATACTTCACTCTTAACGTCTCCGCCGACCTTGCATGAGCCAGCACACTTAAAAATCTTCGCTGAGATGCTTCCCATGAAGAGAGCCGACCCAGAAACCCTCACCTCCTCTGCTTCCACATCGCCTGTCACTCGCCCAGACCCTGAAATGGAGATTTTCTCATACTTTCCGCCAGCAACAACGCCGCTACCAGCGATTCGAACATGCCCACCCCTGCCAGGTGTACGCTCGCTGAGGGCTCTCTCATACCTATCAAAGAGCTCAGCCACTACTTAACACCTGCCTGCTGCAGGATCTCCTTTATCTCCGCTAAAACACCTTTTATCTCTCTAAGCCTCTTCTGGATCAGTTCCTCGACCTCTTCGTCAGACATATCTTTGTACTTTAACTCTTTCTCCGTGCTCATACAGCCATACCCTCCTTCAATAGGTCTCTTATCTCTTCCAGGAGCCTCCTAATCTCGTCAAGCTCCTCCAGCATTGCTCTTTGACGTGCCCTGTAAATCCTCATTCTCTCCTCCATCTCTTTTATTTTAAACCGTTTAGAGTCGAGCTCTGAGAGAGAGGTGAAGGGCTCCGCAAAGCCAAAAACTATCGAAAAAAATGCAATAGTTCCGCCAGCGAGCATACTCAACACTGCTATAACACCTCCGAAGAGGGGGTCAAGGGTCTTACTGGAAACACCCTGAATAACATTATAGGGAATCCACACTAAGAGAACTGCCGCAATGATAATTCCCAGCAAAACCGCATAGTTAGGGATTCTCAAGCTTCTCACCTATCCTCTTTAGGACTTCTCCTGAAATAGTGAGTTGAAAATCATTTAAGCGGTAAACCTTCTTCGTTCGCGGGCCCTCGACATAGCTGCCAGATATGAAACCTGCTTTCTCGAGGATGTTTAGGTGGAGGTGAGTGAGGGGATAAGACAGCTTCAAGTATTTAGAGAGTTCATAGGCGTAGCGCGGCTTAACAGCTATAAGGGCAAGCATCTTGAGCCTAATAGGGTTAGCTAGCACCTGCAACACCTCCGACAGCTTTTCAACCTCTTCAACATGCACCATTCACCATCAAGAAAATAATTTAAGGCTTATATATAAAATTTGCCTTATACTTATTCCTCAATGTCCAGTTCCAAGAAAATTTCACGAAGAGTCTTATCAGTGTGAACAGCCATCATGAACGCCATTGTTGCTTTCGCTGGGTCAGCATGCTGGAAAATGTTCCTGCCTATGGCTGCTCCAGAGGCCCCACTTTTTATTGCGCTTTGAACCATGAGCAAGGCATCTCTAAAAGAGGACTTGGGGCCTCCCAGAACGACGACCGGCACGGGCACGCTCTTCGTGACCACACCAAAATCCTCCCGGTAAACTGTCTTAACGATGTCAGCTCCAAGCTCAGCAGCTATTCTTGCTCCGTAAGCAACAATGTCAGCTCCGTACTCCGGGAATTGGGGAGGCTTAGGGACAACCTCAGCCATCACCGGTATGCCGAGGCTATCAGCTTCCTCAGCCACGAGTGCAAGCTTCTCCCAGAGAAATTGCTCACTCCTGCTACCAGGATAAACCATTACACTTACAGCGTCTGCCCCGGCCTTCACAGCTCTATTCACAGAGGAGATAAGCCTGTCGTCGGTCTCGTCCAAGCTCTTGACTGTTCCCGTACCATCGATCCTGGCAACAATAAAAGTGTCAATAAGTAGCTCGTAGTAATGCTCGATCATCGATGGCGTAACCATTACTGCGTCCGGCTTTGCCTGCATAACTTTAGAGATAGTCTCCCCGAGGTTTTCAACGCCAGGAATAGGACCATGCCTCCGGCCATGATCGAGCGCAACTATGAGAGCCCTGCCATCCCTGAAGAGCCTCCTTAGCCTCAACTTTTTCCCAGTCATTCTACAAACTCCACCCTCACAACTTCCCCATCTTTCACCCTTTTAAGCCTCTCGGTATCGCCTAGCACTTTCCCAATGACATTTACAGGGCTTGCTGGTCTTATCTCGCCCCCTCTGCTAACAGGAGTCGGTCCAAAGAAGATGCAGAGAGCTCTCCCGGGAGGCCAATACGCCACGTCGCCTACTTCTACTACTTCTTGGGCAGCCTCCTGGGCTGCACGTGCAGGAGTTGAAAAGTAAATCTCTTCACCCCACAGGCTAACACGGCCTTCAAAGGGCGCGGCATTCCTAATTGCTTGTAGAGTTTTCGGGTTTTTACCTGTAAGCTCTACTTCTACTACACCAATACTCTGGGGGAAAATTATCTTCAACTTAGCCAAGGAGAACATCACCCAGAACCTTGCAGTATGCAGAGTAGAGCACACCTTTGGCAGCATGCACAGTTTCAAGCCAGTGTTGGCCCTCCTCCGGCTTGACCTCGAAACCTATAGCGCCAGCATAGTTCATCTCTAGCAGAACTTTGAGTAGGTCTGCAACCTCGTCTACCCCGTTTATTGCTCCAGGCCTGTAGAAGCCTGGATGCCAGTCCACGAGCCTGTTGTCGGGCAACTTCTTTGTGCAACCTATATGGATGTGTGCAAGGTAGTCCTTCGCAACCCTGATGTCTGCCGGTTTCTCGTTCAGCATGGGTCCGTGGCTCAGGTCCCATAGCAAGCCAAAATTGTCGAACTCTGCCCTAACCTCTTTCGCCACCTGAACCGCTTCACGGATAGGTCCAATTAGCTGTTTTTTGTCCCATTCCCTATCAAACGTCTCAAGAATAATCGTGACACCGTGCTTTTTCGCCTCAGCAGCGACCTCCTTCAAGCTCCCGACCAGAGAATCTTTAGCAGCTTCACGGTTCTCTGGGCCAGGATCCGGGCCACTGCAAAAAGCAACCTTAGTAACACCTCTACTCGCCGCCGCCCTTACTACTTCAATAAGTTTTGCTACAGCTCTTTCCCTCTCTTCCCTCTTAAGCGAGGAGGGATTATAGCCCTGCATTAGCACGAGTGGCTGTACACCGAGCGCAACCTCAATACCCCTAGAGGACACTATTGGGCTGATAGCCTGCCAAGCCTCTGGGCTTAAATGCTGAACCTCAATCACGTCAAAGAAACCATCATTGGTTAGAGTGAAGAAAGTCTCCCTGAGTGCTGAAACATCCTCCTTAAGGACAAGCGGGTTAGCCATGAAAGCAACTATACTTACCCTCCATGGAAAGAGAGCAGTAAAAGCGGCCCTCCCCTTTAAAAAGTAAACAGCAAACATGTTGCTATCAATCCTTAACTAGCATTGCTTAAATTAAAAGGTTACTTATTAACATGAAATGCTTCAAGAACTACTGAACATTTACATCCCTTTGCTCTCCGGCTTGCTGTTTAGCTACTTCTATAGACCAAGAGAGCGCGCGCGCACCCTCATAGCGCCCGTCATTTGTTGGTCGGAGTGCCCCTCACTGCGCCCCAGTTGTTGCCCTGGGGTGCTCGGGGTGTCATGGGGTCCGCCCGTTGCCGAGCTTCACACCCTCTTCGGTCCCGCGCGCTGGAGCCCCTGGAGTAGTTGCCGCTGAGCGGCTTTCCCCCAGGGGAACGGCTAGTACTGCAGGATGCTTGGGTGCTCTACCAGCCACTCCCTCAAAGCCGCTAGGATTCTTTCAGCCATCGCCGCGTAATCATCGCATTCTTCTCTTATCATGCGCGCGAAGTAGCTGTAGGCGAGGTTGTAGAGCGCTCCCTTGTCCCTGTCCCAGCGTAGCCCGCACCTCGGGCACTCGTATACCCTGCTACGCTTCATGTGCCCGACCTCCCTGCCCCAGCAGCCGCAGCGCGGGCAATGCCTCCCCGAGGCACGCGTAAGCCTGAGCATCGCTCCCTCGTACACAGCCAGGTTCCTCAAGCTCCTCCTGGCTCGCAGCAGCGTCCCCTGCAACTTTCACTGTTTATCGGGTCCACGAGTATTAATACGTTTATGCCCCGCTTGCATGCCTCCCTCACAAGCCTGCGCACCTCTGCAACCAGCCTCTGAATGAACGTTTCGTTGAGCCTTCTCTCCCTCACCCTAGCAGCTTCGGCGAGCTCCCTAGCCCTCTCAGCCGTCAGCGTCCTCAGCACTTCCTCTGGGAGGAGCTCAGCCAGCTGTTGCTTTGCTTCCCCGCTCGGCTTGTCTGCGTAGCTCTGCAATAGCTTTGCAACCTCACGCCTGTACCCGTGGTTCGGCGGTCTAAGCTTCTTGAAGAGCCTCAAAGCCGCCTCCGCCGCGCGCGCTGCCCGAAGTATTTATGGAAACAATTTCAACCCTTGGGAATGTTGCATCAACTGTTGCCCTGGTTCAGTTAGGTGTGGAGGTAGGCTCTCATCTAGACTTTTCACTCCTAAATGGTCTCAAAACGTATCTTTTAAGGCTTCTAATAGCCGCAACTGTGACTTGGGCTTTTGTATCCAGCGGGGTGATTAAGGGCGTAGATGCTAAGGTAGCCTTAATAGAGTCACTCATGCCCAGTGCTGTTTCGTGCGTCGTAGTTTCACGTGAACTAGGGCTTGATTCAAAGATGATAGCAGGCATTGTATTCGCATCGACACTCATCTCAACATTCGTGTTTCTACCAATAGCCCTGCTTTTTATCCAATAATGGGAAACAGCTACCTGGAAGTTGGTCTTAGTACACTACCCGAAGGCGAGGCCCAGCCGCGGTAAAACACTTCTGCGTTGGTTTTTTCAGCATAGTTTCCCTGGGCGTCGACGGCGATGACTCCGACCGTGTTCGCTCCAAAGAGGTTTGTCGCTAGGGAAACCGCTTCGCTCAATGCCCTTTCAAGCGAGTACCCGCCCCGTATGAGCAACGCAACCCTGCTCGCTAACGACAGCTTAAGCATGACTTCCCCTACGCCAGTGGCAGATACTGCTGCGACCCCATTCTCGGCGTAGAAGCCTGCTCCCGGAATAGGCGAGTCGCCAACCCTGCCTGGAAGCTTGAGAAAGAGCCCGCCCGTGCTTGCCGCCGCAGCTAGGTTGCCTTCTTGATCAAGTGCGACTGCGCCCACGGTGTCATTTACAAATAAGTTGCTAACTTCGTAGTTCCTCCTCCAAAGCTCATACCTAGTTTCACCCACTAATTTCCTGCATTCACTGTATCTCTCCAAAACCCTCCTGGTGGGACCGGGGTGGCGCTCAAAGCCAAATTTCTCGGCGAGGAGATCTGCCCCCTCCCCAACAATTAGCACGTGGTCGGTCTTCTCCATAACGACTCTAGCTAGGGAGATTGCGTTCCAAGTGCGCTTCAGCGATGCAACGGCACCTGCGGACAAAGTTTTCCCCCACATTATCCCCGCGTCAAGCTCGACCTCCCCTCTCAAGTTGAGCACAGCTCCCTTGCCAGCGTTAAAAAGTCCAGTAGCCTCCAAGCTCTTTACAGCCTCTTCTACAGCGTCCAAGGCGTTTCCACCGCGGAGGACCTCAAGTCCAGCCTTAAGGGAGCCGATCAGCGCGTTCTCGACTTCCCGTCTTTCTTCCTCGCTCATCCTCCTCGCTCTCCCGGCACCACCATGAACAGCTATGATAGGCTTAGGCTTCACACCACTTAGAAAGTAGAGAGCTAAAAATTTCTTTCTGCAAGTTGAAAACAGCACGTCTTAGGGTTTAGAGGCAAGGCTACTGGAGCGCATCGCAACGAAAAGCTTTTACCAACACCCCTCAAAGTGATAACCATAACCCCGAGAGGAGGCGGGGTAACACGGTGGCGCGCGTTGCCTGACATAGCGCGCGCTAAACTTTAACTTATTTTCAAAGATACCCTTTTCTCGGATTGGCACACCTTACTTAACTATGAGCCTTGAAGCCATATCAGTGACCCCCAAGAGAAGAAACGACATACTCTACTACTTGTCAAAAACATCCTCATCAGCCGCTGAGAGGCTTGAGCGCCTAGAGGCTCTCTACAAGTCCCTCAGGGAGAGAATCTCGCGCAACCCCTTGCTCGAGAAAATACTCGGCAAGGCAGTCTCACTGATAAGCATACCCGAGCCACCCTTCTTGCTGGAAGCTGAGAGAACGGCTCAAAGCCTGGAAGAGTACTCTTCGAGGATTCAAGGAATTATTTCAACGATCGAAGAGGCCCTAAGAAAAATCGATCAAGTGGAGAAACTGCTGGGTGAGGTCGAGAAGAGCAAGCAGACCCTCGAGAAGTGGGCAGAAGTATTCAGAACCGTGAATACATCGCTTTACTCGGACATCGTGAGAGCTGTGCACAGAGCCGATAAGATACTCCAAGAGGACTACTCCGACATCAGCGGGCTTTGCGAAAAGATAGAGGGATTAAACGAGCAGCTCTACCACTTAACAGTCAAGGCCCGCACAGAGTACAACAAGGCAGTGTCGATCCTGCTCGGGGAGGTTTCAACTACGTGGGAAGTCCTGCTGAGAGCGGATGCAGTAGCCTCCTTGCAGGACAAAGCAGAGCTGGAGCTCGCCAAGTCCAGGCTTAAACAGATAGAGGAGTATCTCTTGAGGGCGAAGCTTGACCCACAGCCTGTGGACTCAAACACGATTTACAAGGAGTTATCAAAGATGAGGAGTAGCGCACAAGCTCTCCTAAACACAGCCCTGTCCGAGCTGGAGGTAAAAGTCTACGAGGAAACGCTCAGATTCTCAAACATACTTGGCAGGAGACCAGCCCCGCTCACTGAGCTGGTGGACTATGTTTCCAGGAAGACTTCCACCCCAGCCATAGAAGTGCTGAAGACAATTTACCAGCTCTCCAGCAGAGGGCTCCTCACAATCAAAGTCATAATCTCAAGCTAGTGCAGAACTCCTTAGCGCGCGCCACCGTGTTACCCCGCCTTATCGCAGGGTTATGGGGCTATTTATGGGCATCGTTTTCGAGGGTGTCGCTAGGAAGCTGAGTACCCTTATGCGCTTTGGCAGCTGCACTTTTATGCCAAGCGCCGCTAGCCCGCGTAGCATGATGTTCAGGGCAGCGTTCACGTCGCTGTGCAATGTGTGCCCATGCGGGCATGTGACCAGCCCTCTGGGCTCCCTCACGACCTCCACGTTGTGGTAGGCGCACTCCCTCGATGTCCCGTCCTCGCTAACCGCAAACGCTGCGATGCCGGCGTTCTCAAAGGTAGTAGCAAGCCTCAGCATTAGCTTGCGCTGACCACACATGTTCACGTTGCCCTTCCCAGGCTTCTCCTGCTATATGTACCAGGGGTACCCTATGAAGACTATACCGATGTTCCTCTTGACCGCCTCGCCCCTCACGTGTGAGGCGACGTTGTCGAATGTTTGGTCCCTGCGGCGCCTTCGCTTGTCGAAGCGCCTCCTTCTTTCTTCCCTCAACACGCTCCCGTCCACTTCCTCCAGTTAGCGCGCTAGCGCGCTCAAAAACAATACCCATAAAAACCCATAACCCCGCGATAAGGCGGAGTAATGGATGGCGCGTGCGTGCGCTGATATTGGAGAAACTATGAGTTTCATTGCTGGAATAGATGAAGCCGGTCGTGGCCCAATGATTGGTCCAATGGTTGTAGCTATAGTCGCATGCCCAGAGGAGAAACTAGGAATTTTGAGAAACCTTAAGGTGAGGGACTCTAAGAGGCTCATGCCTCCTGCGAGAAAACGCCTAGCTAGCCTAATCACCAGGATGAATTGCATAGTTGAGAAGGCAGTTGCAGAGCCTCAACTCATAGATTGTGCAGTAAGGGGAGAATGCTACAAGAACCTAAACCACTTAGAGGCTGCAATGGCCGCCGAGCTCATAAATCGTGCAGCATCTAAGACCCCCCTTAAGGCTGTCTATATAGATAGCCCAGACCCTGCTCCAGAAAGGTTCGCCGAGGCTATAAAGTCCCTCCTGAAGACGCCTGTCGACCTGGTGGTAGAAAACAAGGCGGATGAGAAGTACGTCATCGTTGGCGCCGCATCTGTCATAGCAAAAGTCGAGAGAGACAGCATAATAGATGAACTAAAGAAGATATATGGAGACTTCGGTTCGGGGTATCCCAGCGATCCCAAAACGAAAAAGTTCGCTATAGAATGGCTAGAGAAGAATCGAGAACCTCCACCAATCGCTAGAAAAGAATGGGGCTCCTGGAAAAGACTACTCTAGGCACACTTTTCTTGAGTAATTCGTTAGGTCAGGAAAAACAATTAAGAATGTGGACTCGACATTCATGCTATGGACACGGCAAGCAAAAAGTACTTTGTGCATTTTACGGCAATCGTGGAGGAAGGAGCAGAAATAGGGGAGGGCACTCGCATCTGGCACTTTGCACACGTGAGGAGAGGTGCCAGGATAGGTAAAAACTGTAACATCGGCAAAGACGTGTACATAGATCAGGGAGCAATCGTAGGAAACAACGTGAAGATACAGAACGGAGTCTCAGTGTATAGGGGGGTTGTCATAGAGGATAACGTGTTTGTCGGCCCCTACGCTGTCTTCACTAACGACAAGTATCCTAGAGCTTTCATGCAAGACTGGGAAGTGGTGAGAACCGTGGTTAGGGAGGGCGCGTCTATCGGGGCCAACGCGACCATAATCTGTGGAGTAACTATCGGTAGGTATGCGATGGTGGCGGCTGGAAGCGTTGTGACGCATGATGTCCCGGATCATGGATTGGTCGCTGGGAACCCTGCACGCCTCGTTGGCTTCGTCTGCTATTGCGGAAGACCGCTCAAACAGGTAATTAAGGAAGACGAAAACAGCGTACTCCTAAAGTGTACGCACTGTGGGAGGGAAACCTCAATCTCCAGGGACCTCTTTTACTCGGCAGCAATGTCCGAGAAGGGTAAGAAGTAACGATTTGATATATACTTACACTTATTACCTTGAGTTTAATTTGGAGGCAGCAAGCATGTTTGTAATGGAGATGGAAAGGGATGTTTTACTCTCAATAGACATCGGCACAACGACTGTTAAGGCTGCCTTGTTTGACTCCAATGGAAGCTTGCTAGCTATAGAAGGTAAAGAGTACCCTACTTACTATCCCAGACCTGGATGGGCAGAGCAGAACCCGGACGATTGGTGGGAAACAGCGGTAGAAGCTGTTAGAAGCGTTATCAAGAAGTCTCGCGTTGACCCTAAGAGAGTAGCCGGGATATGTGTTAGCAGCCAGAGGGAAACATTAGCCCTAGTAGATTCCAGCGGAAAGAGTCTTGGGAGAATTCCAATATGGATGGATAGGCGTAGCGCTCCTCAGGCCGAAAAGATAAAGAGGGAGCTAGGGCTCTCGGAAATTTACCGTAAAACCGGGTTAGTAGTGGATGCCACCTTTACTGCCACGAAGCTCCTCTGGTACAAGGAGAACGAGCCAGAGGTCCTGGAAAGAGCGAGAATAGGACTTCAACCTAAGGACTACATCGTGTACAAGCTCACTGGTAAGGCTATAACCGACCACACTGTTGCTTCAAGAACAATGCTCTTCAATGTTGTGAAGCTCGAGTGGGACCAGGAACTCTTCGAGATGCTGAAGCTCTCGGAGTACATCGACTTGTTCCCAGACCCCCTGTTTAGCGACGAGATTGTTGGTGAACTTGGCGAGGAGGCGGCAAGGGCACTCGGCTTGCCGAGAGACGTCAAAGTGTTGGCAGGCATGGGAGACAGGCAGGCGGAAGTCATAGGCGCAGGAATATTTGAGTCAACAAGAGTAGAGGAATCTACAGGCACAGGCTCGACAACGGCCACAATGGTTGATAGACCTCTCTTCGACGATAAAATGAGGTTCTCAGTTGGAGCCTCACCTATAAGAAATACCTGGGTGATAGAGGCAGGCATGAGCACTGCTGGAGCGATATTGAGATGGTTCAGGGACCAGGTTGCTGAGAGTGTACAGCAACTGGCTAGCTCAACTAGGAGGAGAGCTTACGAGTACCTAGACATGGAGGCAGAGTACATACCACCTGGCTCCAACGGTCTCATAGTTCTGCCATTCTTTTCTGGTGCAAGGTCTCCCAGGTGGAATCCCTATGCGAGAGGAGTAATATTTGGCTTAACTGTGTATCATACGCGGTCGCATATTTTTAGAGCTATGATGGAGGGTATAGCCTATGAGATAAGAAAAATACTAGAGGTCTTCAGCGAGCTAGGAATAAAACCAAGCGAACTAATCCTGATGGGAGGGGGAGCAAAATCACCAACATGGGCAAGAATAAAGGCAAACGTGACAAAGCTTGAAGTAATCCTGCCAGAACTCCTGGACGCTGCTTTGGCAGGTGACGCGTTGCTCACGAGCACAGCTCTCGGGCACTCCGCCTCGCACAAGGAGGCTGCCAAAAGATTCTTCAAAGAAAGGGCCAGGATCCACCCAGATCCAAAAGAAGCGGTAGTCTACGATGCATATTATGCAATATACAATAAGCTCTACACCCAAGTAGAACAACTCTACGAGGAAATTTCATCTATAAGCGAACTTACCCCCACGCTTCCTCCTTGGGACATTGACCGCCTAATACACCTACTCTTCAAGCTCCACGAGTAACTCTCAACTCGGCAAATCATATTTCGAGGACACAAAGATGAATGCTTGAAAGGAAATAGAGAATACTTAGAAATTACTAAGATTTGCGAAGTAAAGGTATTCTCTTATTACGCCTATAATGCCTCTAGGGGGGATAACGCCTACGTCCCCCTGTGACAACTAGATGTCTAGTACTATTTTTCGGTCATAGCGTGCTAAACTCTCTTGAACACAAACTTTTCATTCATAACATGCTCCTCGAAAGGCAGACTGCCCGCCTCCATCGACACTACTAAAAGACAATTGCGCTATTAATCAAAAATAAACCATGACAATTTTCCAGCAAAAACGACACCACTAGTAAATGCTCCACACGCAAAAAAGCTTTCCAAAAGCAACACGGTTAAGCATGATTAATCTCCGCTAGCCTATCAGCAACATAACAGAAAAGCTTTGGAGCCCCGGCCGGGATTCGAACCCGGGACCTCTGCCTGTCCGGAGGAGGGCTAGTCCTTACCAGAGACGCTCCACGCGTGGGTATCACGCGCAGAGCAGCGCTCTACCGACTGAGCTACCGGGGCTCGCACAAAGGCTGCTATGCAAAGAGAGTCACAAGCTAATAAATTTTTCCTTGAAATAGCCTGTATAGCGCGCGCTTTGTTCGTCTTTGCCTGGTATGTTTTTAGATATTTTCCTTTCTTACTCCTGTTTGTTCTAGGTTGACTGTTAGGATGTTTGTAGCATGGTTTTTTAAGGCGTTGATGACTTTCTCGGTGTCGTTTTCTCTGCATAGGGCGACTATGTATCCTCCTCCCCCAGCTCCGGTTAACTTAGCTCCTAGTGCTCCGCTCTCTCTGGCCGTGTGTACGAGTGTTTCTATTTCTTTTGTAGAGACGCCTATTGCAGAAAGGAGGCCGTGGTTTATGTTCATTAGGTTTCCTAGTTTCTCGTATTCTCCTTGCTCGAGGAGCTGGGCTGCCTCTACGACGAGTTTGCCCGCAGAATAGTAGATGGGGTCTAGGATGCTTGGGTAGGTGTTCTTGAGTGCAAGTACCTTGCGGACCATTTCTCCGGTGTTTCTGGGCTTGCCGGTGTCTGCTAGGACTAGTTTTACGCCTCTGAATACCGGTTTGAGCTGTACGAATCCTTCTCCCTTCCTGTAGGCGATTGCTCCTCCAAAGGCCGCGATTGTGTTGTCTATACCGCTTGGCTTTCCGTGGACAACTTTTTCTGCTTCGTAGGCTATGTCTGAGATCTTTTTGAGTTCTAGTTCTAGGCCTAGGGCGAGGCTCGTAGCGTGAACTGTCGCGACTGATACAGCCGCGCTGGACCCCATGCCGCTGCTGGGTGGGATTTGCGAATCTATATCTATCTTTAATCCCGTCTTCCTGCCGGCTTCAAGCATGGTGGTATATGCTGCTACGGCTACGGGAAGCATCCTGCCGCTCCAGCTCTCCCTGTTTCTCAAGATGTATGTTTCAGCCAGGTTATAGTTTTTCGAGTAGACCTGGATCTCGTCTCTCTCTATTGGCTCGACGCTAACGTATGCCCTGACCGAGACTGCCACGGCTATTGCTGGCTGCCCCTCTACAACAAAATGTTCGCCGAACAATATTACTTTTCCAGGAGCGCTAGAGGTGAACTGAGCCACGTAAAAATGTGTTCACGGAGTGGTATATTTTTAGCGGTTCTGGGAAGCATGTATCCGCGCGGTCCCATGCTTTCTGCCCATCGCAGGGCGCATTGAGGCTAGTCAGCTAGCCATAGGCTGCTGTTCTGTCTCCTCATAAAAACGGGCACTCACATGTCAGGTTCGTTGACAACGTCAATTATCTCTCTGAGGATATTTTCAGCAAGTGTGCTTGGTACCTTGTATGTGAAGGCGGAAGGATGCCCACCCCCGCCACCGCCATGACTCCTGGCTGTTCTCCCTATAGTAGCGGATATCGTCTCGAAGCTGCCCTTCGTTGGGGCTCTGAAAGTGATGAGTGTCGCGGCTTCTCCTAGCCTCGTCAAGACGATGGTGGGTCTACCTTTCTCGTTAGCTATCATTGAGGCTATTCTGCCAGCGAATCCATACACCCTTCTACTCCTCAGGTCAACTATCGTTAGCTTCTCAGAGTCGAAGATGATGCTCCGGGTAGCCTCCCCGTATAGTTCCTTAAATATCCTCTCTCCCTCCGACGCAGCCTCCACTACCTCGTCAGGGACAATAATTTTCTCATTAAGCCAGGTTGCCAAGATTTTCCTTTTGAGCTTCTCATCCCGGACTTTGTATGCAAGGGCAATGCTCAAAACTTCGAGGGGGTGATGCAGGGGGTCCTCCTTCTCGATCTCGATTGCTAGATCCGAAGCTTCTCCCAGCCTCAGGATGTCTTCATAAAACTTTGGGTCAGAAGTTTCACTTAGGAAACGTCTAGCAATGGTTGCTGCTGACTTAGTTTTCTCGAGTACTGTCTCCACCCCTATTTCAGCTAGTTTAGATGCAAGATCTATTGTTGAGGGGTGGTGGTCTATCCACACGACTCTACCCTTCCTTGACAGCTCCACAAGCTTGGTGGCTACTTTGGGCCACAATTCAGAGTCTATGGCCAGGTCTACCAGGTAAAGCTCGTCGAAGTCACCGTTTACCTGCTGGAGAACCTTGTCAAGCTCGTGAGGTTGCGAAAATAGGAACTTGAATTCAGTGCTCCCCTTCTTCCTCCTTAAGCTGTCAGCTATGATCGCCGTAGCAGCCATTCCGTCCAGGTCTCCATGCAAAATAAATATTACGGGTCTAGGCATAGCCGCATAGGCTCTAATAACATGCTTTATAAGTGCTAGCATGGAGGTAGACCTCTCTTTCTCAGCTCATTTGCGCGCAGCTAACGCTAACCGGGGCTTCGAAGAAGAAAATCTATGCTGGATATTAAATTTTTTGGGTGGGTTTTCCGCGAGCTCAAGTAGCCTGCGTAGCGTTGGTGTTTTTGGCTGTATGTTTTTCTTTTGTGCTAGCTGTTTAAGTGCATTCCTCCATTCTGGGCTTTTTTCTGCTAGTTTTAGCATGTTGTGTCCGGTGATTTGCAGTACGTGGTAGCCTGTTTTCCAGGTGTTTATTCGTGCCTGTATGCCCATGTCTGCTAGGGCTTTTGCGAGCTTCTCTGCTTCGCTAGGGTTTTTGAATAGGGCTCGTGCCCGTAGAGCTCGTTTACCTTCCCAGTAGTCTAGCCAAAAGGTGTAGCCCTGGAATATGGCGTAGACTGGGTGCTTTTTTGGTTGCAGTTTCTTTAGCGCCTGCCATTTTTCGATGCCCAGCAGGTCCAGCAGTCTGCCATAGCCTGTCTGGTATGCGGCTTTGAGCATTGTGTGGGCAAGTTCTTTTGGCGCGTACTCCTCGTCGTTCTCGACTGCAAATCTGAGCGTCTGAGGATGTTTCCAGCCGTCTCCAAGGTACCATGTTAAAAGTCCCAGCGGATGTCGCTTTGCGACCTGCTGTGCAAGCATTTTGCCCTCGCGTGTATGCCACTGTTGTCTCCAGCTCTTCGCAATTATTTTCCAATGGATTGTTGGCTTAGTCTTGTTAAGATTAAGGCCTCCCAAGTAGATCCGTAGATAGCCGTAGCGCACGGTTGCCCACGCCAATACTTGCCACGCCTGTGCAGTTTGCATACAGGGGACGCCTTTGCTTTCCCCTTCGTCGCTTGCCCTCCACCCAGCCTGCAGGTAGTAAATTTCTTCGCCGGACAGCTTCAGCATGCTCGGGAAATAGGCTTTTAAGCTGATTCCGTGAATTGGCAGGATGAATAGCCATCTATTTTCGATGCGATGTGCGCTTATGTGCAATTTTCCGCCAGCTGGTGCTATGTGGAGGGTCTTTCTCCCGCGTGGAGATGGCTCTACTTGGACGCTGTTTTTCTCCAGGGCTGTCAATAGTTTTTGTAGCTTCGCCTCAGCCTGTTCGTAGGCTTCGTCCAGGCACGTAGTGATCTTCTCGGCGAGGTCCTGTAGCTTGCTGGCTTCAGAAGCTCCTAGGTCGAAGTGAGCTATTATGTCGTCAGCCATCTCGCCATAGTACCTCTTTTCCTCAGTGAAGGTTCTGTCCAAGCCAGCGTAGGCTCTCTCAGTGCGCCAATGCAGCTCAGCAAGCATCGCCTGCCAGCCCGCCTCCAGGACCCGAGGCTCGTCCATTTCCATATCCATCACCCCGGATCCCCAACGCTAGCCTCGATGGCTCCGGGGGCGCCCTGTGAGGGCGCATCGCGGCGAGCCCCGGGTCTGAGGGCGGCAGCTATATGCGGAGAGCTACCTGACGCGTTGCACGTGGGCGTAGGCGCTCTGCAGCGGTGCGTGCCTGTGCTCGCGATGGCGCGCCGCAGCGGAGGGGCTGCCAGCCCCCCAGCCAAAAAGCCACCCTGAGAGGTAGCCGGGGGAGGGGCGCAGGCCCGGGGGGCCCAGGCGCCCCCTCTCCAGGTCTGCAGGTGAAGGTGGGGGTGTGGTCGGGGGAGGGAAAAAGGGTGGTTTTAGCTGGAGGGCGGGCAGCAGGCAATGCTTGCTGCCTGCAGGCTACCCGGCCCTCTGCGGAACCCACCTCTTCGCGCTATGCTCTGCTGCGTTGGCTTGATGTCCTCACCCATCCCTCCGGGGGACCGCTCTTCGGGTTCATCGTCATCCCTGTCCCCGGAGTTCACCCATGCTGCGGCTACGCAATGCCGGGTGTCGCGTAGCCGCGTCCAGCGCAGACCTCACGCGCCCCTCAGAGGGGCTCGTCCGCGCACCCAGCAATAACAATTGCTTGAACCCTTTATATGGTTAACTCCCCGACCTCTGCCTGCTCCTCCCGCTGGCGCGCGTGTTCGCCCCCGCGAGTGTGATCTCGATCGCGCTGGCGTGTGCGCTAGCCCCTATACAGGTAATACCCAGCAACCCGGACCCGCATCAAGCATCTGGGGATAAGGAAAACTTGCCCGGCTACACGGATGTAGCATGCTTCCTTAAAGGTGCACGCGAGCGCGTTTTCAGCGCGTGGTTAGTTTCTCTCGCGCGCTCTCGTCGCTTTCTAAGCGCAAGCTTTATACAACACGTAGCCTTGAGCCATGTAATAGGCATGAAGGCGTGCGCTTACCTTTAGAAGAGCTGGAGAGGGTTTATGGGAAATGGTTCAAAGAGTTTTGTTTCCAAAGGGTATTACGCGTGAGGAATTGAATTCTCTCGTAGATAAAGCAGCCGATATTATAAGGACTGCGACAGACTATAAGTTTATCCTTGTCCTCCTCTTCTTGAAGAGGGTAAGCGATACTTGGCAGAAGAGTTTGAAGAGAAGAAGCAGGAATCTATGAAGTACTTGGATGAGGAATCGGCAGAAAGAGAGGCTGAGAACGAGGTTTATCACACCTTTAACCTGAGGAGGGACTTGCTATGGGACAGGGTAACCGGCGTGCGCTACCTGTGTGATGGGATAAATTTCGAATTGAACATAAGGGGAGAAACATCAAAAGTGGTGGTTCCGTGAGAAGGATGGTGCCTTGGAAAGACTCGAGGAAATGCCCGACGGGGAGCTTATCACACTACCTCGGCAACTTTGTCGTCAAAAAGTCTCCTGAAGAGCGCGCGTGACGGCCCCTAATTTTCCCCTTTTTTGTCCGGGATCTGTGGCTTTTGCGCCGCGCGCGTTCGGGAAACCTGTTAAGGTTATCGAGAGATATGATTGTTACCCACTCATCCTTGCCTATGTCAGGGTAAATTTCCCTCAGCGCCTGTAGCAGCTCCTCCTTAGAGTTAAAACCGTCCTTAACTGCGTCCTCGTTTGTTAACTCGCTAAGCTTAGTATAGCGGACGTACTTCACTCTTGCGGTACCATATATCCTTCCATCGCTTTCAATGTAGACTATGTCGTACCTGGGCATCACTATGCCGCGCCTGACAGTTGTTGTCTTTTCACCGCTGAAGAGCTGGTCTATGTACTTAGCCTTGAATGACAGCTTTCTGCCAAGCACCTTGTCAAATGTCTTTCTAGAGGCCCCCTCCATTTTCGAGAGCTTCCTGCACTCATGAGACACGGATTTTAAAATACTTTTCTACGCTCCACCGCGTGTTTTCCTCCTCGTAGAGGATATGCTCCTTCTCATCGGGGAGTCGGACTTCTCAAGCGCTTTCTCCAAGTACACTTTTTTCAGTCCATCAACCAGCTTTTCAGCCACCTTATCAATACTTTGTTCGAGCCTATCGTAGTATGAGAGGAACTCGTTAAGCATCTCCTGAACGAGCTCCTCCGGGGAAACCTCACCATTAGCTATCTTTACAAGCTTAGACTCCATCTTGCCTCTTATCTCGGGTAGAACAAGCTCAGGAACCGTTTCATAAAGGGAGACAGCAAGCGTCCTGCCAAGGGGGGTAGGTATGAGGCGCTTATTCTTCACGATGAAGTACTTCCTCTCTATGTTCGTGTGAATGTGTTCTTGCATCGTCGCATCCGTCCCTATGCCATACTTTTTCATGAGGGCTAGGAGCTCCGACTCGCTGAGGTACGGGGGAGGCTGAGTGGTCCTCTCTTCGAGCTTTGCCTCAAGAATCTTCACTTCTTCACCGCTGAGAACATAGGGTAGCGGATCATCTTGTGGAACGCTGTAAGGGTACACTTGGTAGAAACCTGGATAAACAAGTTTCCTCCCCTCAGCCTGGAGCTGTACATCATCAATGATAACAGTTATTCTTTGCCTCTCGAGAACCGCGTCTTCACTTAGAGTTGCCAAGAAGTGCCTAGCAACGTACTCGTACACCCTCCAAGCCCTCTCCCCAAACTTTCTCACTATTTCATCCTTTGAGGCTGCTCTTGTTGGGTAAATCGGTGGATGGGCTTTGTCATCCTCCCTTCCCCCCGTAGGCCTGAAGCCCTTTAAGAGCAGCTTTTTAACGTACCAGCCAGCATTTTCCCACTCAGAGAACATAGAGAGCAAACTCTTCAGGTTGAGCGTTTGCGGGTACCTTGTTGTGTCGGTGCGCGGGTAAGAGATATAGCCATTGGCGTAGAGCGCTTCGGCGATAGCCAGTGTTTCCTTGGGTCTGAGGTTCAGGAACAGGCTGCTCCTGCTCTCTAGGTATACCGTGTTGAGCGGTACTGGTGGCTGAATGTTTACAACGACGTACTCCGATGACGCTACAACTCCCCTTACACTGTTCTTGGCTATTTTCAGCGCATCGCTCGCCTTTGTGTAGTCCTCAAAGGTTGCATGTCCGGTGAAGACCCCATCGGGCGTTTCAAACTTTACTCGCAGAGTATAGTATTTCTTCTTCTTGAAGTTCTCCCTTTCTAGTTCACGCCTCACCACCAAGAAAAGAACAGGAGTCTGGCAGGGACCATAGCTTAGAAATTTTCCTCTCGGCAGGAAACCATTCCTCCTCCTTACAGACAGGGTAAGCATTCTAGTAAAGCTTGCTCCGATCGTTAAGTCCACAATCATCCTGGAAAAAGCCTTGTTTGCAAGATTTTCACTGGGTTCCTTAAAGTTTCTGAATGCCTCAAGAATATCTGCCCTAGTTATTGCACTGAACCACGCACGCTTGAACTCGAGGCTGGGGTTCACGCCTGACATGACTCTGATCACTTCGAAAGCTATGGCTTCCCCCTCCACGTCGGCATCTAACGCCAGTATGACTGTAGATGTCTTGAGGGCGAGCTGCTTCAACGCTTTTACGTACTTGAGTGCCCCCTCACGCGTAACAACAATCGGCCTGGTGAAGAATAGCTGCCTCGGATCGACCCTGTCCCACTTGTTATATTCCCTCGGGAAGTCAAAGTCCAGGAGGTGACCGCTAACACCTATGGATATGCTCCGGGAAGAGCCCCATGTGAACTCGTAAGCGGGCACGCCCTCTACTGCCACCTTCCTGACGCTCCCGCCCCCCAGAAAGCCTGCAATGGCCTTTGCAACTGAGTGCTTTTCTGCTACAATCACGTAGCTGTAGCTCATTTACCCTTTTTCCTCTTTTCTACTGTTTTCTCTGCGTGCCTCCCCCTGACGCCTAAGCCAAGTATCTTACGCAACGCCTCGTCGAGGAACCTCACATACGATCCCTGCTTTCCCACAAACGCGCCATACTCGTCTGGGTCCACGTAAACCACTAGCTCGGCGCCTTCAACCTCCACGCTCGCTATGTGCTTTCTGATCCACCCAACGGGGTGAATTGCCTTAACAACTTCGCCTAGGTCCTGCGTTAGCTCAATCGCCCTAATGTGCATGCCCACCTCCTCTTGAGCCTTGTTTATCCTCTCCCCCTTCTTGCCGATCAGCCTGCTGAGAGTGTTCTCCTTAGCAATGGCTAAAACATCCGGCGCAGTATGCGTTCCAAACTTCTCCTTTAAGTCCTTGAGCCAGGCAACTGTTACTATGTCCGCGTCGGGCGCGTGAGACTGCAGTACGGCTTTGATCTTGGCCTCCTCCTCCGATAAGTTACGCCTCCTCAGCCTGGACTCCAGCGCCAGCTTGAATCCTCTCCTAGAGCCAGGTCTCACGATGTCACTTATCCCCATGTTTATCACGAGGGCCTTCTCCTCTCCCATCAGCAACTCGCGGGCAATGGCAGCGGTATTTCTAGGCTTACCTTCTAGCGCCTGGAGAATGGGGTCACCTGCTATCACCAGCTTAGAGTTCTTACCCATCCTTACAATAGCTTCCGTGATGATTTCCGGGCTCAAATACTGAACATCGTCTAGGAAAATAAGGCTATTATCAAAAGTCCTCCCAGCGAGAAAGTTAGGGTCAACGAACACCACCCTCTTGTCCTCGAAGAAGCTCTTCAACTCGGTCATGTCGACGTAGTCGCCAGCAACGTCCACTAGGTAGGAGGAAACGGTCTCGAAGTACATCTCCCCTAACTCAGAGGAGTCTATGAGGCGAGACTTCGAGAGGCTTACTAGCGGTCTTATAACGATCATCCTTTTGTACTTGTTTTCCCTGACTTTTGAAAGCCCATAAAGCAGGACAACAAAGCTCTTCCCCGTACCACTGGGGCCAAAAACCCCCACAAGGTCAACATCCGGGCTCTCCAATGCTCCTAGCAATATTTTCTGCCTCTCATTTGCAGGCTCAAATTTAAGCGACATAGACCTCACCACGTTATTTTCCGTGAATGTTTTAAATTCTTTATGAGCAGCCAAGCGGTTACTAAGGCGTCCTATGATGCTAATACTCCAGTTTTCTCATGAACCATCGGGAAAGACCCTTCTCCGAGCTCGCGCACCCGTATCCCGCCCGTCATTTCTTGGTTGAGATCCCCTCACCGCCTGTGTTGGCTTGGGTGGGTCATGGGGTTTGCCCGTTGCCGGGCATTTCTCTCCTCGGTCCCGCGCGAGGGAGCCCTCGGGGAGCGCCTGGTGGCTGTCCCCGGGGAACGGAGAAGCTAGGATAGCAGTGCTCTCGGGTGTTCCTCGAGCCAGCTCAGTAAAGCCTCCTTGGAGCTCCTCATTCCTATTCATTGTGGCGTGCCAGTGCCAGGCGGAATGTCGCCATTCGGTCTCTGCTCCACGTTAGATTGCATAGGGGGCACCTGTACACTCTGGGGGTGATCTGTTTGCGCGCGAGGATTAGGCATCGTCCTCCTCCCAGCATGCTCGTGCATCCTTAAGACATTTCCCCACTCCTCTAGCTACTCGCTCCCGTAATAGAGCGCGCCCTTTGTCCTAGCCCACCCATCAACGAGGTCTTTGAATAGATGCCTGAGCGCCGGACAAAAACGGCTTTGCCCAGGAGGAGTGGCAGCCCGCTAAACATACGAAAGCTTATACAGGTGGCAACATGAAGAAATTAGGAGCGCAGCGGAAACTATAAAAAATTATCCATTGGCAAAAGATTATTAAAAGCGTTAAGGGTTCACTAACACAGCGCACGCGCTAGCACAAGCATAAAGTAAAATTTAGATACTCGTGGAAAAATGTTAGTTGTATGTGGTCTCCTGATCGAGTCTACTTCGGCCCCGCGGGCATCCCAACAACTGTGCGGAAGGGTGGCTTAACGGAGGGCATTCTCGAGGTGAAAAGGTTAGGGCTCGACGCAATGGAGATAGAGTTTGTTCGTAGCATTTTTCTAGGCGAGAAAAGTGCCGCGGAAATCAGGAAATTGAGGGAGCAGCTAGGCATGGTATTGACGGTCCATGCGCCATACTACATTAACTTGAATAGCCCCGAAGAGGCTAAGGTCAAGGCAAGCATTGAGAGAATAGTTAAGAGTGCGGAGATAGGCTACAAGGCCGGCGCCTGGAGTGTGTGCTTTCACGCGGGTTACTACGGCGATAATGAGGCGGGGGCCACGTACTTGAAAGTGAAGGAAGGCCTCCAGCTAGCTTTAAAACACCTTAGAGACGAAGGGGTCGAGATATGGCTTAGACCGGAGGTGCTTGGAAAGCCCTCCGAATTCGGAAGCCTAGAGGAAGTGATTAAGCTTAGCCAGGAGCTGGAAGGTGTGCTACCAGTCATAGACTTTGCCCACCTCCATGCTAGAACTGGAGGCAGTTTAAAGAGGTACCAGGACTTTGCATCTGTCCTGGAAAAGCTTGAGGAAGCCTTAGGCAGACATGCGCTGGATAACATGCATATACATGTTTCTGGGATTGAGTACGGCGAGAAAGGCGAGAAGAGGCACTTAAACCTAGCCGAGTCAGACATAGAGTACAAGTTGCTGGTTAAGACCTTTAGAGAATTCAACATTAAAGGCGTGGTCATTTCTGAGAGTCCTAACCTGGAACAGGACGCCTTGCTGCTAAAGGAGCTATTTTACGGGAGGAGAGCGAAGCCGAGGCGGAAGAGGTCCCGAGAGTCGTAGTTCTCAAGCCTTCCAGTAAGCACGTATTTCAACTCACCAGGATTGACCACTGGCCCGGGGAAAATGTCGGGGTCATCTATTACTAAGCGCGGGCATGCCGTGTTTACGTAGGCATCATAATTCCCAAAGTCGAGCAACCTGTCCCTACTCACATCATCAAGAACTACGATGACGGCTTTCCTCCCTCCCTGCTCAAGTCTCCTCTTAATCTCACCAGCTAGGCTGAGGCGGAGCTGGCCAGTCTTAAAGGAAACAACAATGAGAAAGCTTCTTGCATCCATAGCTAGGCTTAGGTCCCTAAGCCTCCTCGCAATGAGTGGTTTAGCGTCTACGACCCCGTAACTCCTCAAATATGGATCAACGCACCAGGCAATTTTCCTCGTCCAAAGTGCTGCACCTAGCGCGTGAAACTTCCCTCCTGCAACAATCAGGATGGCATCCGCCTCGGGGAGAGCACTATAATTGCAGCCGATGACCAGGCCTTTAAAGTTCCCCAGGAAACCTGTTCTAACCTCTAGTCCAACGCTTGAAGCTAATTTCTCCACTTCACCATATCTTTTATGCAGCTCAATAGTCACTCCTAGAGCTATACTCTTATAGCCCCTTCTTATTATCTCTTCGAGAGCCTTCTTCAATGGCTCCAAAAAGTTTCCCGTATAGTTCACTGGGACAAACAGGACTTTAACATTCGTCACCCTGGCTCCGACGAACCCGTGGTGTCCGATATGCAGGATTGTGTCAGCATCTAAGGATCTTGCCTCGTTCACAGCTATGTCACACCCGCCCCAGGCATGGCTCCCAGAGAGGTATACCTCGTATCCATCCTGTCCAAGCTTCTCAGCTACCAGGACTGCGATCCTTTTTAAGCCGTCTGGGGCTTGGACAAGGATCCTGGTCGAGTTGTTGTCCTTTAGCTGTGCGTATACCTCGCTAAGCTCCACCTCGTAGTCGTCTATAGCGAGACTTCTCTCCACACTAATCCCAGCTTATCAGCGTAGCTGTACGCCTCCTTTATCTCGCTTGCATTCAGCGGTCTAGCGATGTCCTCCCACCTCTCCGGGAACCTGGCTACAAGGTGCTCAGGCCTGTATTGGTCCATCACGTTTACAATCGCCCTAGAGCAGTTCTTAGAAATCCACTCAAGAACGGGCCTTGTGCAGCACTCCACGTGGTTAGGCAGGACTAGGTGCCTGATAATCATGTCTCTACCTGCATCACACACGGTTTTGTGGTTTCTCGAAACGATGCTGAAGTAATTAGGGATGCCGGAGAGCCTTCTAGCGCAAGCATCATTTCCGTACTTGAAGTCCGGCAGCCAGATGTCAATTAAGTCCAGCAGTAGTTCCAGGGCTTCTGCAGAAATGTACATGTTTGTATTCCATAAAAGTGGGACATTCACGTCCATGTACCTGAGGGACTCCAAGATTACGTGCAACTGCTGATCCGGGTTCCCTCCAACGTAGTTTATGTTCCTGGCACCCCTTAAATAAAGCTTAACAGCTATGTCGGCAAGCTCCTGAGGAGACACCTCAACTCCATTATCGACCCTTGTAGAGATGTCCCAGTTCTGGCAATACACACACTTAAAACTGCACCCGGTAAAGAATATTGTTCCTGAGGGCACCAGGGGCGCTTCCTCTCCCATGTGCAGAAAAGCTGACGCAACGTGCACCCTGGAGTCTAGACCACACACCCCTCTCTCTCCCTTAAGCCTGTTGACCGAGCACCTCCACTCGCAAAACGAGCAACTCTCAAGCATCTTCCTTGCTATCTCTATCTTTAAATCAAGGTAAGATTTCTCAGGGATTTTGCCACCTAACCCCTGAAGTGAAAACTCTTGGTACATTTTTGAGAAATCCTTCGCATGTCTCCTGTGGACATCTAGCAGCTCCCCCAAGCCTGCGCCCTCACGGTACTCTGCCGGAACCCTCTTTGCAACCCTATAGAATGCGGGTAGTTTGCCCTCAAGAACTGCCTTGTAGTGGCTCAGCCTCCTAGCTACCTCATCATATCTCCAGACAGTTACAGCATCTGGTCTTAAATAGTAAACTTCAATGTCTCTGCCCCAAAGCATCCCAACACTCTACACATGCTCTAAGCTTTAAACTTAGCTATTTGTTTTATCGGGAGTTAATAACCCTAAAGATAAATAATCGACCATGAAGAATACAAGTCATGGCTGGACTAAAAATTGGATATCCGCTGATTCTCATAAATTTCAAGACGTACTCCGAGGCTAGCGGTAAAAAAGGCTTACAGCTAGCAAAGGTGGCGGAAAAATTGAGCAAGGATACTGGCGTAGCAATTGCCATCGCGCCCCAGTTAACCGACCTGGCATTCATTGCCCAGCAAGTCGAAATCCCAGTTTTCTCTCAACATGTCGATGAAGTCCCTCCAGGAAGCTATACTGGACACGTAACGCTGGAAGCAGTCAAGGACGCAGGCGCAGTAGGCACAATGGTGAATCACAGCGAACGCCGTGTACGTGCTGACCAGATAGACGTAGTAGTAAAAAAGGCGAAGCAACTAGGCTTGGTTACTGTTGTATGCACAAATACTCCAGAAGTTACAGCAGCAATGGCGGCTCTTGGGCCGGACATGGTTGCCATTGAGCCTCCTGAGCTTATTGGAACAGGGATTCCTGTTTCGAGGGCAAAGCCTGAGGTTGTAACGTCCTCTGTGGACCTTGTGAAGAGGATAAACCCCAACGTGAAGGTTCTATGCGGCGCAGGTATAACCACGGGTGACGATGTAGCTGCAGCATTGAAGCTTGGGACTGTCGGCGTCCTCCTTGCCTCGGGAGTTGTAAAGGCCAAGGATTGGGAAAAAGCAATACTAGACCTTATTAAGCCAATCCTAAAGTAATTTTTCTTTTGTGGTTTTCCTTTTTAAAGGCGCACGCTAAAACCGGTTTTGTCCAGCGCCTCCCCTCGGAGACCCCCTAGCCTCACTGTGCAAGTCAGCGAACCCCTTAACGCGAGCGGCACACAAGAGGCAAGGCGACGAGTGGCACGTAAGCGCTAAAGGCTCAGGAACTAGCCCTTAAGTCATCCTTTCTCTAACCCGGATTTCCAATCATTGCCAATTTATTTTTGACAATGATACTGCTTTTAGATTTATCGTCTTTAATGCAAGCATGCGCGCACCCACATCCCGCCATCATGGTTCCCTCAGGGTATCCCTCACTGCCTGTGTTGGCTTGGTTGGGTCATGGGGTTTGCCCGTTGCCGGGCATCTCTCTCCTCGGTCCCGCGCGCGGGAGCCCCTAGAGTGGCGCCGCTGAGCGACCCCTAGGGGAGCGGGCTATGCTAGGGTTCTGGAGTGCTTTGCTAGCCCCCTGGCTTTGAGGATCCTCGTAGCCAGCACGGTCAAGTCATCGCATTCCCCTGCTACTATCCCAGTGAAGCAAGCGCAGGCTAGGTTATAGAGCCGTCCTTATCGCGCGATTTCGTGCATTACAGTATGACGTGGAGTAAGGTGTAGAGAAGGTATCCTACTGCTAGGAAGGATACATACGGTGCCAGCGTTACAGCCCAGAACTCTTCCAGCTCAGGCTTCTCGATGTTTCCAGGTATGGCTGGGCTTATTTCTATTGAAAGGTGATCGCCCTTCTTCCTGGTAGCTGGGATGAAAATATGCCTTCTCCTTTCGTACTCCTCCTGGGAAATGTATCTCATAGTGACTACCGCTACTGCTTTTGTGAGTGGTCCTGCGTCGTACCCCAGAAAGCTCCCGCCCCTCTTAATGTTCCAGTACAGGTTGTAGCACATATAGGCTATTGTCGGTGCCAGGGACAAGATGATTACTGAGCCTAAAGGCAGGAGCGAAAGTGGGGTGGGACGTGGAAGCTCAAAAACGCTAATGAACGTAAAAGCAATCGCATCAGCTTCGCCAGCCAGCTTAAACCTTAGAGACACTAATGATATGAGGACTCCTAGCAGGAGAGAGACTAGGTATAGCCTCAAGTACGCATAATTACCCGCCAATTCAAGAAGGGTTAAAGGCACGAGGAATACAGATGCGTAGAGCCAAGTCTTATCCTCTATTTCCCTGTATATGAAGTCTTGGTAGCCGGCGACGGCAAGTGCTAGAAGCAAAACAAGCCTACGAACGAGTGGAATGAAACTGTAAAAATAACTGTACATAACGCGCGCTTACGCCTAGAAGCCGAAGAGGCTGGCAAGCCCCTCTTCAACCGTTTCCTCCTTAACCTCCTCCTTCTTTTCCTCCTTCCCCTCCTTTTTCTCCTCAGCGGGCGCCTGAGCAGGTGCGGTTGCAGGAGCCATGCTAGAAGCAGCTACAGGAAGCGTCGCCGTTTTGATGGCTTCTCCTATGTTAACTTCCTTTAATGCAGCAACCAAAGCCTTTACGCGTACGTCGTCCACTTGAATGCCTGCCGCCTCAAGTATTCGTCTTACAGACTCCTCGCTTATCTCCTTCCCTGCGTGATATAGCAGTAAACTAGCGTAAACATACTCCATGTTAACCACCGGCGCTTGAGCCGACGTGCTACCCCGCTTTTCCGCGAGGTTACGGTTATAACACTTGAGGGGTTGTAAAAAAGCTTTTCGTTGTGGTCGTGCTTGGCAGCCTCGCCTCTACGCCCAGCGCCTCCAGCCCCTAGCCATGCACGCGTTGCTGCGAGCCAGGAGGCGCCTGAAAAACCTAGCCGTCTACGAGGGCACATTGTTCAGGCTTGGGAGGGCTTCGGGGAGGCATTGCCCGCGCTGCGGCTGCAAGGGCGAGGAGGTCGGGCACGCAAAGCGATCAAGGATCTACGAGTGCCTGAGGTGCGGCTTAGAGTGGGACAGGGACAAAGGCGCGCTGTACAACCTCGCATACGCCTACTTCGCTGGGATGATAAGAGAAGAATCAGACGACTACATGGCGGTGGCTACAAGGATCCTCAAAGCCATGAGCGAGTGGCTGGAGGAGCATAAGAGCGCCTTGACGCGCTAGCCGTTCCCCCTGCAGGCGAGGAGAAAGCCTCCAAGCCCCAGGGGCTCCCGCGCGCGGGGCCGAGGAGGGGGTGAAGCTCGGCGACGGGCGGACCCCATGACACCCCAAGCACCCCAGAGCAGCTGGGGCGCGGTGAGGGGCGCCCAGATAAAAGATGGCGGGCGCGGATGAGGGAGAGCGCGCGTAATGGGTGCTAATTAAGCAAGTAACCACGGATAACAGGCACAAGAGCTTGAGATATGGGATCTTGAAAGATTTCCCGGATTTTCAAAATATTCTCTTCCCTTCTTCTCAAGTCTTCAGCTTTCCTTAAGAGTTCTTCGAGGATTGAAGCAGACCAGCGTCTGTAAATAGGGAAGCCTCTCTCCTTTAAGTAGCTGTGCACCTCGATCTCCCTGGGAAACGTGGTCAAAGCAGGAGTTCCGAGGAGTGCTGATTCTGTGGCCATCGTGGCTCCACCTGTGGCGACGAATTTGGCGAAGAATTCCAGGTTGAGGAAGATATCTGCTTTCTCGATGAATACAACCCGGTCACCGTAATCTCTCAGCTCTCTATGAAAAAGCCTATATTGTTCGCTATACCTTGGGTAAATAATTGTCCTGAGGGAAGTCCTCTTGAGCACGAGCTTTGCAATTCTTAGAGGTAGGAGCGTAGCCGCCTCCGCATCTTTGTAGTAGTAAGCTTTCTGTTCCCCTGGGCGTATAAAAACATACTCAAGGGGCTCAACAGAATAATTCCTAAGTGCATCGGGATCCGGCTTGAACCGCAAGATCCAGGCAACTTCAAAGACTCCCTTAAAAACGTGGATTCGCGTAAGCTCCCGAAACTGCTGAAAATGCATTGCCACAGGCTCCGGCACTACCAGGTCATTGGAGAGGGGTATAACGAGCCTAGAAACCATCGATGAGTGTGGAGTATCGTTGCACGAAACAACTGGGAGCCTTAAGCCGAAAGCTACACGTGAGGAATCCGGGGAAGCGAAAGTCAAGTGAAGGTCAGGATCCTCGTCCCTGGCTATATTGAGAAGGGCCCCCTCCCTGTAGATGCTTTGTCGAACTTTACTGCTGGGAGAATCTCCACCATGCCTACCGACGATGTAGAACTTCCTCCAGAGCCTACTCGCGAGCTTTTCATTAAGATCATACTGCCTGGTCGTCAAGTAGAATTCAACGCTGGGTAGTGCTTGCTGGAGAAAGGAGAATAGGAGAATTTGCTTTGGTGTTAATGCCTCAACCCAAACTTTTCTCATAGCGCGCGCCATCGTGTTGCCCCGCCTTTTCGAAGGGTTATGGGTTTATGGGCTTTACTCTTGAGGGTGTTGCTAGGAAGCTGAGTACCCTGATCTGCCTCGGCAGCCTTGCTTCAATTCCCAGCGCTGTTAGCCCCCTAGCCATTACACCCAAGCCACCGTTCACGTCTGCATGCAATGTGTGCCCAGGTGGGCACCTCATTAATCCTCTAGGCTCCCCCACGACCTCCACCTTGTGGTAAGCGCATTCCCTCGATGTCCCGTCCTAGCTGACGGCGAATGCTGGGATGCCAGCGTTCTCCAGCGTCGTTGCGAGCCTCAGCAGTGGCGGCCCGAGCCCACCCCACGCGTTGCAGCCCAGTGGTTGCTGGAGGCGAGGCGCGCGCTTCTCATAACCTAAGCACTTAAGATTCACCACTCCTCCTCGGCACTTTCAATGCGTTCCTCATGGGAGGGGAAGACAGCCTCATCCCCCATCTCGTCTATCTTCCTGCTCAGAATATTTATCGCGACTATTGCTGCAATGAAAACTGCTGTTAGAATGACTCCCAGCGCTATCACCTGGCTCCTTGCGTGCTCCGGAGCATTCCACGGGTACCCGCCTACGATGTAGTCTCCAACCCTCGGGAGGGGCAACCAGAATAGGAGTATGCCGGTCACTGAGAGTAGAGTGACGATCAATACCCTGCTCTTCATGAATTCATTAACATTTTGGCTGGGTATAAAACAGTTTTTGTTAGTCTCTGCCTCATGCCAGGCCTCGTGAGTCATAGCAGTTCACCACTGAATCCACCTTCCTGCTACTTCCCTTACTGGGTCTAACCTCAGAGGCGCGCACACTTACTGAATTAAGCTCTTCACGTCACTAAACACCGGCACGACATGTGCATAGACCCTGAGAGGCCCGCTCATCTTCAGAATACCCAGGTCGTGTAAGCGCTGTAGAGCACTCTCGATTTCTTCTTTTCTAGGTTCACGGACCCCTAGCCGCTCGCATAGTATTTGCACACTCTCTACTATTTCTCTCTCGCTTGTGTAGGGCGAGTCCTTGTGCCTTAGTGCTTCCAAGGTCGCGGCTAAAACTAGCTTCTCCAGCTGTCTCAGGGACTTTACTACTTCCTCGTCAAGACAGCTCTTATCCAGCATCTGTGCTAGAGCTTTAGAGACATGCGTGAAAGTTACTTTTTCGCTGTGCTCACTATCAGCTATCAGACATGCGTAGAGCAGGATGTCCAGGGCTTTCCTGACATCTCCTTCAAATAGGTCGATGGTTATCTTGGCGATGTGCTCTGCAACGGTGTCCGGCAACGAGCTTGGATCAGAGAATGCCTCACTTGCCCTGTAAAGCAATATATCCACGAGCTGCGGAAGTGTGTAGGGCGGGAATCTCACGACAAGTCCTCCCAAGCTGGATCTTTCCTCCGGTGCGAGCCCATAGCTCCACTCCTCATTCCTGGCGATGAAGATCACGCCGAGAACATTGTCTATCCCGAATTCAGGTAGGCGCGTCAGATTGTAAACAATGCGTCCTCCCCTCAGGCTCTTCGAGCTAGTAAGCTCATCAGCCTCATCCACGATGAATAAGTAGCTGACCGGTCTCCTCCTCGCGAACTCGCCTACAATTTTTTCGAAGACCTCGCCCGCAGAAAGGCTCCGAGAAGCCCTTCCAGAGACTTGCCTAAGAATAGCTGTGTAGACGGTCCAAGGGGACGGGTCTCCAAGCATCTTTAAATTCACATAGATAGCTTTAACATTCCCGAAACTGCTCTCCAAGCCTCTCACAAAGAGAAGGGAAGTGGAAGTCTTCCCCGTTCCAACAGAGCCTATCAGCTGAACAGACTTAAAGAATGCAAAACCCCTGCTTAGGTCCGAGAAGAACATTGAAAGCTGTTTTAGCTGAGGGTCCCTGTGGGGAAGCTTCCTCGGTATGTATTTGCTACTTAGCGCCTGCGGATTCGCCAGTATCATTGCCGCTTCAAGGTCTCCCCTCGCGATGAGTTATAACCTTTCCCAAAACATAGTAAACTGAAACTTAAATCAACAAACAAAGAAAAAAATAGAATTATAAAGCCTCAGTCTTCATGATTTATGTAATGATGAAAGTCATGCAAACGTGAACTAATGAACGTATCCTGGGGTATCTGAACATGCACATGGTAAGCGCGCGGCGCGCGTTTCGCACGGGAAAAATAAATAAAAAGTGAGGTTGCAAGACCTACCCCTCGAGCAGATCGGGCAACCGGTCGATGTTCTCCCCCACCCGCCAACGGAGGGTGGGAAGATGAGAGGGGTAAGGGTCAGAGGGGTGGGTTCAGGGTCTTCAGGGTGCGCGTTGATCGCGGGGACCTGCCGAAGCTCAGGCAACTGTTCAGGGACTTTGTTGATGGCTGTGCTAGGACAAAGGGCGCGCTGCGCTACAGGGATGTGTGGCTAGAGGAGTGGGGGAACGTATTAAAGATGCGCAAGGAGGCTGGCAAGCGGACGATGCCCAACCCTCCAGCGATAACGCTGCTGGTGCGCTTCGTCATGCCCGACGGGAGCGTGAGGGGGGACGGAAGAGCGCCGTGCGTCGTTGACCTCCGTGGGAGAGAGCTACGGATACCGAGCTACAATGTGAGAGTGCCGCTGCGGGGGAGCCTCGCCAAGGCGCTAATCGAGGAGAACGAGCTGGAGCCTAGGCCCGACTTCGTATTGCAGGTCACTAGAAGGGGCTTCCTCAGGGTCATCGCTCGCCGCGAGGCTTACCCGGAGCTCGCCATGCCCCTCCGAGTAATAACCCTTGATGAGAACAGCTCCTACGGCTTCGCGCTCGGCGCATTGGACATAGATGCTTACGCGGCGGAGGCGGCTTTGAGGCTCTTCAAGAAGCTTAGACCGCCGAACCACGGGTACAGGCGTGGGGTCGCGAGCCTGCTTCAGAGCTACGCCGCGAAGCCCAGCGGGGAAGCAAAGCAGCAGCTGGCTGAGCTCCTCCCAGAGGAAGTGCTGAGGACGCTGACGGCTGAGGGGGCTAGGGAGCTCGCCGAAGCTGCTAGGGTGAGGGAGAGGAGGCTCAACGAGGCGTTCATCCAGAAGCTGGTTGCGGAGGTGCGCGGGCCGGTGAGGGAAGCCTGCAGGCGGGGCATGGGCGTGCTGATACTCGTGGACCCGATAAATAGCGAATCGCTCAGGGGAACCAGGCTCCAGGGAATGCTGCTGCGAGCCAGGAGGAGCTTAAGGAACCTAGCCGCTTACGAGGGAGCGATGCTCAGGCTTGTGCGCAGCAGTGGGAGGCATTGCCCGCGCTGCGGTCGCGAGGGCGAGGAAATCAAGCACACGAAGCACTCTAGAATCTACGAGTGCAGGAAATGCGGTATGAGATGGGAGAGGGACAAGGGCGTGCTCTATAACCTCGCATACAGCTACCTCGCGCGCATGATAAGGGAGGAGTCAGACGACTACACGGCAATGGCTTCAAGGGTCCTCGAAGCCTTCCGGGAATGGCTGGAAGAGCACAGAAACGCCCTTACACGCTAGCCGTTCCCCCTGCAGGCGAGGAGGGAAGCCTCCAAGCCCCCAGGGGGCTCCCGCGCGCGGGGCCGAGGAGGGGGTGAAGCTCCGTAAGGAGTAGACCCCATGACCCCGGAGCGCCTCCACAGCAACACTGGGGGCGCTGTGAGGCCGCCACCAACAAGGCGGAGATGAGGATGCGCGCGCGCACATGGTAAAACCTTTTTAAATACCCCGTATGTAGCTAAGTAAGGTTGCAAATGGTAAGTGGAGAGCTGGAGAGCGCAGCTAGATCCGTGGAGTATAAGACTGTCCTTGCAATGATTCTCGTTGTTGTGTTTATAAGTCACCTATCCGCTTTCTGGGCAGCTATTCTTCGCGTAAGTGGAGTAGCTGAGTTCCTTGAAAGCCCCTTTGTCCCGGAGGAGGGTCTTCGGGGAGCGGTCATAAATAGCTTTATCGTGCTGCTGCTCGTGCTGCTTGGTACGGGTCTTCTGCTAACATTGATCAGGCTGAGAAAAGTACACATAATACCTGGCGTGATGGCTATTGCAGTGGCGTTTTCGTTCTGGGGCGTTGCTGAAATATACTTCTACTCTTTATCACAGTTCGACGAAGCCCTTCTACAGTACGCGGACATACTTTCGGTAGCACTGGCCGTCTCAACGGCGCTACTCATTTTCAGGCCGATAAGCGCTGGACTGCTAAACGCACTTCTGCTAGTCTACGGGACAATGTCCGGGTCCCTGCTCTCTGTGGCTCTGCCCGGTTGGAGCGTTTACACGCTAGCGGTGCTCTTGGCAGCCTACGACATTTACTCTGTATTTAGAGGCCCCCTGAAACGGATACTTGAGAGCACGGTAGGGGAAGGGCAATCAAGAGAATCGAAAATAAAGTCACCCCTTAGAGGAGCGGTCATTGTAGTGGGCAATCTCGCCTTAGGGATGGGTGACGTCCTGATCTACTCCATGCTCAGCGCAGCGTACCTCTACTTCCCCCATTTCTCAGTTGCCAGGTGGGTGGCAGCTACGGCTGCCCTAGCTACTGGACTCTACCTCACACTGGGAATGCTGAAGCACAGGAAATACATGCCAGCACTACCACTGCCGGTCCTCCTATCGCTTACAGTGTATATTCTTTGCCTCCTCTTGAAGATATAGCGCGCCAGGGGTTGGCGCGCGCCATCGTGTTGCCCCGCCTTTTCGAAGGGTTATGGGTTTATGGGCTTTACTCTTGAGGGTGTTGCTAGGAAGCTGAGTACCCTGATCTGCCTCGGCAGCCTTGCTTCAATTCCCAGCGCTGTTAGCCCCCTAGCCATTACACCCAAGCCACCGTTCACGTCTGCATGCAATGTGTGCCCAGGTGGGCACCTCATTAATCCTCTAGGCTCCCCCACGACCTCCACCTTGTGGTAAGCGCATTCCCTCGATGTCCCGTCCTAGCTAACGGGAGGTGCGAGATCCGGCTGCGCAACCCGAGCCTCGGCCTAGCAGCTAGCATTGCTATTGACCCTGAGCGCGAGCGGGAGCACGTGCGCGTCCTCTGGGCTGTTCAGCGCGGACACGATGCGCGTGCAGGGGTCAATCCGCCCATTCGCCTCTCATCCGTCGAGCTTCAACGCGCCTATCATACCCCTAGATTTCTTCCTGGAGAGTGCGCATGAAAAACCTTTCGCTCACCTCTTCCCGCTGGGCACTCGTTTAGCGCCCCGCGCGCGTCTTAACGCTCTTAATAATCTTTATTGATTGACTGGCGCGCGCTGAAGGGACCATGATGGGCGGGATGCTGGTGCGCGCACTAGAGAGAAATAAAAAGCTTACCAGCATACGGTGCGCAGCTATCAGCGCGAAGACGTGATTAAGGTTGAAGTTCGTGTGACGCCCTCCAGCCTTCTGATGCTTGACACGGCTTTGTCGAGCAATTCAAGGGCCGGCAAAGAAATCTTAACTAAAATGTCGTATTCGCCATACACAATGTAAGCCTCTTCAACGAACTCCATGCCTCTTATTGTCTTGAGAACTTCATCCTCGTAGCCCACCCCCACGTTTACGAGCACAAACACCGTAATCTTATCCGCATGCCCACTCATGAGTTTTCAAGGGATAAATTGCGAGGCTTTAAAATATAAACATAGCGCATACAAAGCGTGTGTTCCCTACAGCAGAAGTGCGGGAATCCGACAGCGCTTCCCAAACGATCACGAGAGCTTCTTTAAAAATTCGTACTCGCTGAAAACAAGTGCCACGACAACGCTACCGTACATATCATCCGGCACGTGAAGCTCTTCGATAAGATATCTTGGTTCCTCCATCTCCAGGGAATCCCTGAGCTTTATCTCCTCCCACATCTGGGCGAGATTATTCTTCGCGTCATAGTAACTATTCCCACTGTGGAACTCTATCACGTAGCCATGTGGTCTTCCACGAGCCCACGAGATCCCCACACTGATAGTTGCAGGCCCCCTCACCCTTTTTTCACTCATAACAAGGAAAGCTATCCCCCCAGCGGGCAACCTCCTGGGAGGCTCCTCCTCCACGTCCGGCGGCAGTATAGAGGAGACAGGGACAAGGTTAAGTTGATGTATCCCGGCCTCGCGCAGAGCGTTGTTAAAAGCCATCAAAGGCGAAGTCCTGCTCAGCCCCTTCCCCTTCGTCACAAAGTACTTCCTCGGCAGTATCATTTCCCAGCTCAGCGCGTGCGCCATCGTGTTGCCCCGCCTTTTCGCAGGGTTATGGTTTTATAGGTTTTACTCTTGAGGGTGTTGGTAGGAAGCTGAGTACCTTGATCTGCTTTGGTAGCTCTTCCTCGATTCCCAGCGCTGTTAGCCCCCTAGCCATTACACCCAAGCCACCGTTCACGTCGCTGTGCATCGTGTGCCCGTAAGGGCAAGTGCGCGCGCCATTGCCCTTGCTTGCTTTGCCTGATCCATGGCTTTTCTGAACCACCAACCCCGGAGCCCCGGGGTCCTTGTCGGCACGGCTGGATTTCTTGGGCATGTTTGCTCTCTCCCTTTTTGGGATGCCCGGCACAGACTCTACGACCAGCCGCATTGGCGCAGGTCTGGGTGCTTCCCCTGGAGCGTGCGCTTCGCGCGCTCAACACCTTTTTCAGCGACGATTATTAAAACTTTTTCAAACAGTCCCAGGAATGCTTCATCGCCCACGGACACATTAGAAAACAGCTTCGAAAGCTCCTCCTTTAGCAGTGCAACATTAGAGAGACTGCTAGCCACAAGAACCAGTAGTCCCCCATTCCTCAGCAGTGGGAAAGCCTCACTGACGAGCTCCATAGAGAACTCAACGCCGCTCGGGCCACCGCAGGTCTCTGGGTCCTCTTCATAATCGCATGGCAAGTAGGGCGGGTTTGAGATCACAATGTTAAATGAGCTCGGGCGGAAGGGTTTAGCCTTGTCCGCCACAACCAAGTCAATCTTGCCGTAAAATCCCCTCTCAACAGCTTTCTCTCGGGCATGCTTCGCAGCCTCGCAAGAAACGTCAGTACCGACAACATAGCTTCCGCGCTTTGCAAGCTCCAGAGCTACTTCTCCACTACCATACCCCACTTCGAGGACGACCATGCCTCCAACCACTAATCTCTTCAGGAAATTGATCAGAAAGATCGTGTCCTCGGAAACCGGGTAAGGCATCGCGCTAAAGACCTAGCAGCTTCCTAACTTCGGGCTTCATTCTGTCGGGAGTCCACGGGGGATCGAAAACCAGCTCTACTTCCACATCCTCAACCTCCGGGATTTTTTCCCTAACTGCTTCGCGTACCATGTCCACGAGGAAATAGGACAGGGGGCACCCGATCGTGGTAAGCGTCATCTTGATCTTGACCTTCCCGTCACTAATCTCTACGCCGTAAATTAAGCCAAGATCCACGACGTTGAATGGAACTTCGGGGTCAAATACTTCTTGAAGGGCTTGAAGTACCTGTTCCTGAGTAATCTTTCCCATAGCATGCCCCTGTCATATCACTCATCGTCCTGCTTAAAAATCATTCTGTGTGATCACTTTTACTCTCCAAAAGCTTAGCCTTCTCATAGTTCGTGTCTAGTATCTGTAGAATTTTCTGTATCCTCCTCGGTCCCAAGCCGTTAATCTTCCGGAGCTCAACGGGGGAGGCGGTGAAGAATTTCCTGGGAGTCTTGAATTCCAGGAGTATTTTCTCGGCCATCTCCCTACTAATTCCAGGCAAAGTAGCAATTAAATTGAGCTGGATAGTAGGCACACTAGTTGTCTCCTTGAAGACCTTTTTCTTTGTCCTCACCATGAAGTTCGACCCCTCCTTCTGGAGACGCCTCCACAGCACGTATATCAGGAGGGCGGTCTCCCTGAAGCCGCTGACCTGAAGAACTGATACCCCGTTTTCAGCCAGCGCCGCAAAAGCGCCGAACAGCGGGTTGAGCTTAATCTGCCTAAACCTCGTTTCCTCCATCAAATCGCCCTCAATGACGATAATAGCCGTGTCATAGGCATCACGCAAATACTTCGCCTGCTCAAAAAGCCTACCATCAATTAACGAATTAATAAAGTCGCCTGCAGTTTTACGCTCAACACCATACCTACCGCCAACGTCGTAGTCTGCGACCTCCAAGCGAGCCAACTGATACCTAACGCCTAGGCGTGCAAGCTCACTAAGCACACGTGAGCGTCTCTCCCTGTCGTCAACCAAAACAACGGGGCCTGTCTCCAAATTCATCTCCCAGCTCGCGCCATCCGTTACCCCGCCTTTTCGCAGGGTTATGGCGGGTATTGTTTTTTTGATGGGGTAGCTAAAAAGATTAGCGCTTTAACTCTCCGCGGCAACCTCAACCTCGATTCCCAGCGATCCCCAGCGCCATGATGTTTAGTGCGGCGTTCACGTCACTGTGCAACGTGTGCCAGGTGGGCACCTGACTAATCCTCTAGGCTCCCCCACGACCTCGCACCCGTGGTAAGCGCATTCCCTCGATGCTCCTTCCTCGCTCACTGCAAACACAGGTATCCTTGCGCGCGCTAATGAATAATCACAAGTCCTTTTGTTATGTTATGAATCACTGGCGGAGCGCGGTGTGCCCACGCTACTGAAACTTTTTTTAACACTCAATGCACGAGTTTCATGAATGACTAGTGAAGTTGTAAACAGGAGGCACAAAGCATTCAATATTGAGAGAAGGCTGGTAAAGATGCTTTCAGCTAACAGGGAGAATCACGTGTTCAGGGTTCCAGTGAGTGGTGTAGGTGAAAGTTTCCCGGATGTTTTTCTGGTGAATAACGTGGAAGATAGGATCGTAGCGTTCGAAGTGAAAACCACATCAAGCTCAAAGGTAAAAATAAAGTCTTATCAAGTCTCAAAGCTTTTCCGCTTTCTCGACGCGTTCAAAAAATACTCCAAGAGGGAAGCTGTGCTGGCCGTGTGGTTCTCGAGCAAAGGTAAATGGGTATTCAAAAAGCTGGATACATTACTCTCGGAAGACATAGTAGTATCCTGTGATGAAGAAAACACGTGGCATCCCAGCCTCAAGGCACGCGCCAGCGAATGACCTGCGCTCCTCCATAATTACGGCTTCGTTGGAACCCATGAAGACATAGTCGGCGCGCGCCGCGAGTAACCTACCTCCTGAGGCTTTGACATAAGGAGGCAGCATCTATCTATATGCTGTTCTATGAGCGTATGCCTTAAAGATAAGCGATGGGAAAGCTGGAAAAGGTTTAAATTTTCGCTTCTATATAAATTTTTTCGATGATTAGGGCAGCAGAAAGAATAGGGATTCACAGCCATATAAGGGGTCTGGGGATCAGGGACAACGAACCTCAACCTGTAGCTGACGGGCTCGTTGGTCAAATGGAGGCTAGAAGGGCAGCATGGCTCGTGGTCCAGCTCATAAAGAAGGGGAAAATGGCCGGAAGAGCAATCCTGTTTGTGGGCCCGCCCGGAACCGGCAAAACAGCGATAGCCGTAGCTATTGCCCGTGAGCTGGGTCCGGAGACCCCCTTCATGGCTCTGAGTGGAAGCGAAATCTACTCTGCCGAGCTTAAGAAGACAGAGGTCTTGATGCAGGCCATGAGAAAGTCTATCGGGGTCAGGATCCGCGAGAGGAGGTGGATCTATGAGGGGGTTGTAGAAAAGATCGAGTACAAGTTCGACAGACACCCTTTGAACCCCTACGCGCAGATACCGGTGGGAGGGACAATAACGCTTAAAACAGATAGGGAGACTCGCAGTCTAAGGGTGGACTCAAACATAGTGTACCAGCTTCTCCAGAGGGGGGTTAGCGAGGGGGATGTCATTTGGATTGACGAAGAAACAGGTCGAGTGACTAGAGCTGGGAGGGCAAAGGGGTTTGGAGAGTACGATGTTGGTGCAAGCGAGGTTGTGGAGGTTCCTAAAGGACCAATATATAAGGAGAGGGAATTCGTCTACACATTAACGCTCCACGACTTAGACGAAATGCAAAGCAGAAGTGAGAGCTTAATCTCACTCATCTTTGGTGCACCCGAGTATAAGGAAATCCCTCCTGACGTGAGAGCTAAAGTTGATAAAACAGTCAAAGAGTGGGTCGAGAGTGGGAGGGCAGAACTTATTCCCGGGGTTCTCTTTATAGACGATGCACACATGCTCGACATTGAAGCCTTCAGCTTCCTGTCCAGAGCCATGGAAAGCGAACTCAGCCCGATAATAATCCTCGCGACAAACAGGGGGTACACGAGAATAAGAGGAACGGACCTCGAATCCCCCCACGGCATGCCCCTCGACCTACTCGACAGGCTCTTAATCATAAAAACAAAACCATATAGCCCCAGCGAAATAAGAGAAATCCTAAAAATAAGGGCGAGGGAGGAGGGCGTCGAGCTAGAGGAAGCCGCCCTAGAAGAACTAGTAAGGCTTGGCGTCGAAAGAAGCTTACGCTACGCATCCCAACTGCTAGCCCCCTGCAAAATACTTGCTGAGCAGAAGGGCAAAAACAGCGTAAGCGTAGAAGAGGTGGCACAGGCTTCGACACTCTTCATCAGCACAAAGGAATCCTCGAAGTATCTCCAAGAGCTCGAAGAAAAAATGCTCAAATAACCTTTACATCACCTCTGCTCTTTCCTTAAGAAACCGGCAATCTCCCCCCTAAAAGCATACGCTGTAATCAAGGCCACTACCTGGCCCATGTCTAGAAATAGGGGGCTATTCTCGCCCACAAAATAAAACAGCGGATAAAGCCTCACAGCCACGAGCCTGCTAATGCTCCAAAGAAACCAGTAATGGAAAACAACAAAAGACACAGCGCTCCCCAAGAAAAACAGCTTCAATGCATAATGCTTCTCGGAGTACACAACCCCGGAGAATATCCATAGGAGAAGAGCGGCGAAGGCAGCTCTCCAAACCCTGTACCAGACAAACGCTGAGGGGACAGAGTATGCCGACAAAAAATTCTCGATAGGGATAAACGTAAATACAGAAGAAACCACTCCAGGAAGCATTATCACTACCGTATTAATCAGTTCCTGCCTCGAGATTTTGCCCGCTCCATCACTCATCATATCCTTGTCCACTCACAGTGGAAAAACACTCACTTTTAGCATTTACGCACAAATCTTCATTACTGATAACGCTAGCTTTCTCTATACACAATCACCGAAACGGCGACGATAGGCGTGCGGCACTGGATATGCGAAAACTTTTATTAAAACATGGAATAAGCGTAAAACGTGAGATCAGTTCGTGTTCGAAGGCTGGGCGACGTATAGCGAACACTGACACCGTGGCTGGGAGCAATGCAGCTTGAACCGCTGATAACCATCACCTTGGTTGCCTTCATCTACACACTGGCATATCTCGCCAAAAAGAGGGGAAAGCATCCTGGAAATTTTGAGCTAGAAATTCAAGGATGCATTATTCTTCTCAAAACCACGAGGCTTAATGAGATTATTTCCCGACTTGGCAGGAAGCATGCAAAGTTACTAAAGGTTCTCGGAGATCTTGGTATCGCTGCTTCAATTGTAACAGCCGGGTATGGGATCTACTTTTTTCACGAGAACCTGCTGCTTTGGGTTTCTTCATCCTCTGCAGCTAGCCCTGTCTCCCCAATTCTTCCCGGCATCACGATAGGACTGGACGAGGCCCCTTACTTCCTCCTAGCAATCGCAGTGACTCTCATTCCTCATGAGTTGGCTCACGCACTCCAAGCCGCCAGCGAGCAAGTAAAAGTGAGATCCACGGGAATATTTCTGGCCGTCGTCCTGCCTGGAGGGTTTGCAGACGTAGATGAGAACGAGCTAGCATCAAAGAATTTAAGATCGAAGCTGCGTGTTTTGGCAGCGGGTAGCTTTGCAAACATTTTAACATTCCTTGCACTGGCAACTCTGTTCTTTGTGGTTCTTGCCTCACCTTTGGCGCCCAGACCTGCGGGAGTGCTCATATCCGGGACTATCCCTGGATATCCAGCCCACGGAGCACTAGCTCCAGGAGACATTGTTGTTGCCGTAAACTGCACTACGACGCCTACGCTTGATGAATTCTCAAGAGCCTTGTCCAACTTTAAGCCCGGCGAAGCAGTCAAGCTTACAATCATTAGAGACGGGAAGAAACTCAACTTCACACTTACTCTTGCTACTAACCCGCAAAACTCGACGAGAGGCTTCCTCGGGGTAAGGATAAGCCAGGCATACACCAATGAATGGCTGCTCAAAGCCTTCCAGTGGCTAATCGTGGTGACATCAAGTGTTGCCATAATAAACGTGTTGCCGATTCTTCCTATGGATGGAGGGAAAATGCTAAGCTATGCCCTTGAGAAAGCACTCCCCAAGAGATTTGCCAAGGGGCTTTCCCTCGGACTCAGCATCTACCTCGCAAGCTTACTTATCCTAAACATTGCCTTCTCATATAGCTTTTGGCTCCCCTTCAAGCCGTGAACCTGCGCACGCGCACTAGCGACCTTGCAAGTAGCCTCCTCTTCTCAGGGCGCTCGAGTGAAGGTATAACACTCAGCGCGCTGCGCACGCAGTTACTAAATCGTAATTTCTGCACCGCTACCTGGAACCTCGTATTCGACCGGGAACTTGTTTAGCCTCATTATCTTCCTACGCGCCTCTAAACTTGTTGAGTGAAGCGGGAACAGAAGTTCCACACCCCTCGCCGAAACCCTCCTGATAAAGCTTAAGTTGAACAGGTCCCTTGCACTCACCCCAAGCCCTCCAACTATGCCGAATACCCTCAGCGTGCTGGAAAAAACCCACCCAAACGTCTCACGAAAGCCATGAACACTGCAGCCGACCAGCAAAACGTAGCCACGGCTTGATGGGATCAGTAAGCCTTGCTCGCCCCAATACGAGGACGCTTTCACGAGGTAGAAGCCGGGCAGAGGTGGTATCTCGGCTATCCTCGGCTCCCCCCTTTCCTTAAGGGGGAGAGGTGGAGCCACTACTAAAGCCCTGCCCTTAAACTCGTGCATGCATCCGATGTGGTGGTAGAGATGAATAGAGCCAATCACCACGTCAACCTCTCTGGACTCTCCCAAGGCGCTGAGGTTAAAGTCAAGTATCCTTGAGGAAGGTCCAGTATCAAAGAGAATCCTCCTCCTTTCACCTCCGGTCAAAGCCTCGATAAGTACGGATAAGCCGTGAGCCGGGGCAACACCGTCAACCGAGGGAACATCGTCTACTATGACCTTTAAAGTTACCCTTTCAGGCAGCACAGTGCTTTGCCCACCACTTACACGCTCGGTAAGAGCCCACAACATAAAAATATTTTCAAGCTTAGGCATTAAACTGGGTCACTTTTGGAGATACATGACGAATTGATCGGGCAGATAACCAAAGAGAACAGGCACAAGGTAGTTTACATTCACTTTGAACCTCCCAGCGAACCACAGCTAGGAGACCCCGTCGAAGAGGTGGTTTCGGACGAGTACCTGCTTGAAGCATTGAGAAGAAGGGGTATAACCAACCTCTACAAGTTCCAGGTGGAGGCTATTCGATCTATTCGCGAGGGAAAAAACACTCTCATTATCTCCGGAACGGGAACCGGGAAAACCGAGGCATTCCTTATCCCTATTCTCGAAGACCTAATGAGATGCCCCGGCTCGAGAGCGGTACTGGTATACCCCACAAAGGCGCTTGCTAGGGACCAGGTGGAAAGGATCCAGTACTATACAAATGCTATTTTCGGCTTCAGGGTAGGCGTGTATGATGGCGACACTTCAGCCAGGGAAAGAGAGGAGCTTCAAGCCTATCCCCCAAGAATACTAATTACTAACCCCGACATGCTTCATCTGTCCCTGAGGAAGGGGGGTTTCCTGCAGGAATTCCTGAGGAATGTGAGATACATAGTCCTAGACGATGCACACATTTACAGCGGAGTGTTCGGTTCCCACGTCTACTACATACTTAGGCGCCTAGGAAGAGTCGTCAGCCACAAACCAGTTACGGTGGCTTCTTCGGCGACGATCGGGAACCCCACGGAATTTGCAGGGAAAATCCTCGGCGAAGACTATGTGCTGATTCAGGCAGAGTCTACTAGAAGGGCTCCGATTTTCCACGTAATGCTGAGACCAATTCTAAGGTCTAAGCTCTCCGAGGCTATTTACTTGCTGCAACTACTGTCCTCCAGGAGACTTAGAACACTGCTATTTGTTGACAGCCACAAGGTTGCAGAAAACGTCTCACTTTTGGCACAGCAGTCAGGAATAAAGGTGCAGGTCCACAGGGCTGGACTACTGCCTGAGTACAGGAGGAGGGTGGAGGAGAAACTGAGGAAAGGGGAGATAGATGCAGTTGTAGCCACGCCGACACTCGAGCTAGGGATAGATATAGGAGAGTTGGACGCAGTCATCCTATACAACGTACCCCCAACATACAGCAAATACCTCCAGAGGGCTGGACGCGTTGGCAGGAGGGGGAGGATCGGCTATGTGTTCCTGATCCTTGGAGACGATCCAATAAGCAGCTACTATGAAAGAAGCCCCAGAGATTTCTACAGCCAAGCCCCTGACCCCGTGTTCCTCGACCCCAGCAACGACGAGGTCGCAAGCGTCCACCTGGTGGCAATGTCCCTCGACCTCCCGTTCAGGATCGAGGAGCTAAACGAGTACGAGAAGGAGATCTGCAAAAAGCTTGAGGAGCTCGGCTACCTTGCGAGGGACAGCAAGGGGTACTACCACCCCACGAGAAAGGGTTTAAGGTACCTGCACTCAAGAGATAACATCAGGGGGGTCGGCGAGCAGCTTAAGATAGTTACAGAGACGGGAAAAACTATTGGTTTCCGAGAGTATCCTCAAGCGATAAAGGAGCTTTTCCCGGGAGCCATTTACCTCCACGCAGGAACGCCCTACATCTCTCTAGGCATGAAGAGGGGAAGAGCGATAGTAAAAATACTCCCGGTGAAAATGCCCCCGGTAACAACCACTCCGCTTTACTACACATATCCCTTCGAGGGTAAAATCCACAGCGAAAGAGAAGTTAGGGGCGTTGGCGTCAAATACCTCGACTTAACGGTCGAGGACCACGTTTACGGTTATGTGACGAAAACTTTCCCCGAAGGACAGGTTATTTCCCAAAAATTCCTCGAGGAAGAAATAACCTATTCCTTCAAAACTAAGGGCATCATGCTGGAGCTTCAGCCAAAGCCTAACTGGACAGAGGTCCAGAACGCTGAAGCCTTCCACGCAATAGAGCATGCGCTAATTTACGCTGGGCAAATGGTTGTAGGAGCATCGCAGACAGACATGGGCGGAATAAGCTTCCCATCAGGACACATATACATCTACGACTCCTTTCCAGGGGGCTCCGGAGTCACAAAGCAACTCTACCACAGGCTTGAAGACGCTTTACTGCGAGCACTCAACATAGTCTCTAAGTGCACGTGTGAGGACGGCTGTCCCAGATGTATCTTCTCCCCCTACTGCGGAAACAATAACCAGATCCTCAGCAGGAGAAAAGCCGAAGCGGTTCTAAAAGAAGTCCTATCTCTAAGAATTTCCAGGACTCCAATGCCCAGGAGCGGAAAACCCATCGTCTAGCGCGCTAAGTAGACGCAAATTTTTTCAAGAGGCATGCTGACGCATGAGAGAACCCTTCCAATCCTGACACCAGTTAGGCTGCTGCTCGTAAAGATCACTGGCACACTTTTCTTGGCTACTCTTATGGAGTTTGAAAGGATTTTCCTAAGCACCCTCAGGTCTAACCCTGCGGCGGTGGACGTGTCTTCTGGGCGTTCAGCTTCGAAGGGGAAATACGGGGGGTTTGTGAAAACGAGATTGAAGGACCCCGATCTGAGGCACGACCCGCTGTCGCATAAAACGACGTCGACCAGGCTGTCTAAGTCGTTCAACCTTGAATTAATCCTCGTGGCTCTTGCGCATTTCTCATCAATGTCTACACCCACGACATACACTCCTCTTCTGGCAACCAGCAACGATAATTGCCCGGCACCGCAACCAATCTCGACCACCGGCTCCTGCAGCTGAATCCGCAGCAAGATGCTTGCCATGAGGTCCGTGCTGATCGTGCCTACGGGCGTAAAGCACCCCTGGGGCACATAGAGTCTAACTCCCCTGAAATTTATCCAAAACCTATGGTGTACAAGATAAAATCTCAGCAAAATTTTTGTAATTGCAATTATTAGTCTCCCAGGAGTGGTATCCGGTGGGAACACAATGCAGCCCATAGATATCACACCAATTAGGGAGGTATTAAAATTACCACCAGGCACCTTAGTGAGGGTCAGGGGGTGGGCTTACCGCAGACGAGATCTCGGTGACAAGGCTTTCATAGTTCTAAGGGACTCGACGGGAATAATACAGGCTGTCTTCTCCCCAGAGTCGCCTAGTCACCCGGAAGCTAGAAAGGTGACTGTCGAATCCGCCCTGGTTGTAGAGGGGGTTTTGAAAGACGATGCGCGAGCGCCGGGTGGCAAGGAAATACAGGGAAGGAGGCTTGAGATCATGCATCTTGCTGAAAACTTCCCAATTAGGCGTGATGTCTCGAGGGAATTCCTCCTGGAGGTAAGGCACCTGGCGGTAAGGAGCCGTAAGCTGACCTCTGTCCTGAAAATAAGGAACACCGCTTTCGAAGCACTGCATGAGTGGTTTAGGTCCAATGGCTACTACGAGGTCCAATGTCCAATGTTTGTTTCCGCCGCCGTTGAGGGGGGCGCGACACTTTTCCCAGTGAAATACGTGGATGGAAGCACAGTCTACCTGACACAGTCTTCGCAATTCTATCTGGAGGCTCTCATCTACAGCCTTGAAAAGGTGTACACGGTCGCCCCCTCCTTTCGGGCTGAAAAGTCGCGGACGAGGAGGCACTTGACAGAGTTTTGGCACGCAGAGGCAGAAGCAGCCTGGACCAACCTGGAGGGGATCCTGAAGGTAGAAGAAGAGCTCATAACATACATTGTTAAAAGGGTCCTCGAGAAAAACTTGGAAGACCTCGAACTACTTGGGAGAAGAATTGAGAACTTAAAACGCGTTGAACCCCCTTTTCCAAGATTAAGCTACGATAAGGCAATCCAAATCTTACAGGAGAAAGGATTCAATGTGTCGTGGGGCGACGACCTAGGAGCAGATGAAGAGCGAGCCCTTACAGGGGAATTCGACAAGCCTTTCTTCCTCTACGGTTTCCCGGTCCGGGCAAAGGCATTCTACCACAAAAATGACCCGTCGCGCCCAGAAGTAACGCTCTCAGCGGACTTGCTGGCGCCGGAAGGTTACGGTGAAATAATCGGAGGTGGAGAGAGGATCGAGAAACTGGACGAATTAGTCGAAAAGATAAAGGCCTTTGGGCTGAATCCCAAAGACTACGAGTGGTACCTAGACTTGAGGAGATACGGTTCAGTCCCCCACGCTGGCTTCGGTTTAGGGATGGACAGGCTTGTAACATGGATAGCTGGCTTAGATCACATTGTTGACTCCCTACCCTTCCCGAGAACCATAGCTAGAACGTATCCGTGAAAACTAGCGCCGAAAATGAAAAATTTTTAAGTTTTAAGCTCATAGGGAAAACAGGCATACCTTAATGACTGTGACAAGGCGTACCACATTGGCTTTTGCGCCCCCTGGCAGCACCGTTAAAGTAGTTGATGTTAGCGGCGGATACGGTAGTCTTAGACGCCTATTTGAACTTGGAATTGTGCCGGGGTCTCTGCTAAAAGTCGTTTTTAACGGAGCAGGACCCACAGTGATCGAGAAGAATGGAACAAGAATAGCTATTGGCAGGGGTCTAGCAATGAAGGTAATGGTTGAGGTGGTCAGCGACGAAAAACACGATTAGGGTAGCTCTCCTCGGCGCTCCCAATGTTGGCAAAAGCACTCTTTTTAACACACTTGTAGGTGCCCACAGGTTTGTTGGGAACTGGCCTGGCAAAACGGTAGACCGCTATGAGGGGGAGCTCGAGCACCACGGAATAAAACTAAGGCTAGTGGATCTTCCCGGGACCTATAGCTTAAGTGCCCAAACAGAGGAGGAGGAAATAGCCCGAGACTATATTTTACACGAAAAGCCGGACGTAGTTCTCGTGATCGTGAGTGCTCTTTCGCTAGAAACTACTCTCTATCTCGCGCTACAGGCCCTAGAGTTAACGAGCCGTGTGGTTATCGTTGTAAACAAGATCGACGCGGCTGAGAGGATGGGTATGCACATCCACTTTGACAAGCTCTCCAGCCTACTTGGAGTGCCGGTTATTCCCATATCAGCACTTCACCGCACAGGGCTGCACGAAGCTATTGAGGCAGTGATAAACGTAGCTTTGGGAAACGTTCATGTAAGGGGCTTGAACATCTCGTACGGCATTGTGGACTACTACATTGCACAGGTAGAGAAGAGCCTGCATCCCTGCCTAGCGAGCGGGGATTATCCCTTGCATTGGCTTGCTCTAAAGCTGATTGAGGGCGATAAACATGTAGAAGCAGTGATGCGGGAGAAGTGCCCGAAGCTATATGAGGATGCTTTGAGAATCCGCGAGAAAATATCTGGAGAACTTGGAAAAAGCCCAGAGCTGCTGATAGCTAGTTCAAGGTACGAATTCATTTCGAAACTAGTTGAAGAAGCGACGCATAGAGGCAGACTTGCCGCTCCTCCGCTCACAGAAAAGCTTGACAGAATACTGCTCAGACCAGTGATTGGCCACCTGGCGCTTCTCCTCATCTTGGTCCTCCTCATAGGGATCGTGCTTACAATAAACACGGGCTTCCCAGTAAAACAGCTGGCTGAAATCCTCGGCATAGCATCTCTAGCAGAGCTCTTTGAAAACTACACATTAAGTGGGCTCATTGCTTTCGCCTTCAACTGGCTTGGAAGGCAGCTAAGGGAAGCCATGCTGAGCTTGAACTTTCCAGGGTGGCTCGCCTCTCTGCTGGTCGACGGTGCACTAGCAGGCGTCAGCGGAGTTCTGTCATTCCTACCGTTAATTTTCCTGGTATTTGTAGCCTTCGGTTTTCTAGAGGACACTGGAGCGATGTCGAGATTGGCAACAGTTTACCACAACTTAATGGTGAGGATTGGTCTCTCGGGTAAGGCACTAATGCCAATCCTCCTTGGGTTTGGTTGCAACGTTCCAGCAGTTATGGGGACAAAGATCTTAAACACCGACAGGGAAAAGCTGCTGGCCTCTTTCCTAGCACCTCTAATCCCATGCCAAGCGAGACTCGTGGTATTACTAATGCTCGTCTCCCTGCTTCCCAACCCTCCTCTCGCAGCACTCCTACTGCTATTCATCTACTCGTACTCGTTCCTTTTGATAGGCGTCGTTGGGTACCTCGTCAATAAAGCATTCCTCAGGGCGGAGGAAGAGCCTTCGCTCATCCTAGAGCTACCGCCCTACCACTTACCCAGCCTTAGAGTCATATGGTGGTATGCTTGGGACAATACCGTGCACTTCCTGAAGAAGGCTGGCTTAATAATCTTTACCTTATCTAGCGTAATGTCTATCCTCCTAACGTTTGGACCCGGAGGTCTTGTCAACGATGTTAAGGAGTCATTCGCGTGCCTCATCAGCAGCGGGTTCGCCCCCATTCTTACACCCATAGGCCTCGGTAGATGGGAAGTCGCACTCGCACTTCTCACAGGCTTTATAGCTAAAGAAAGTATTGCCTCAACCCTCCTAGTAATCACGGGAAGGGAGACCCCTCAGGCGGCCCTTGCAGCATTAAATTTCACTACCCCCCAAATCGTTGCACTAATGCTTTTCGTAACACTCTATACTCCCTGCGCTGCAACTGTTGGCGCCTTCCACTCCCAAGTAAGAAATGCTAGATACACTCTCTTCCTGGTACTCTCCGAACTATCAGTCGCGCTCGCATCAGCTTATATAGCCTACCAGCTTCTTTCACTTGTGATGCACTAATGGCGCAGGAAAAGTCGCCAGGATACTACCTCCTCGTGGGAGGATGGAAGGAGACAAGCCTCGTGGATGTCCTGGAAAGCGTGTCTTTCACGCTTTGGCTCTCCTACTGTAATTTCAAGTGCCCATGGTGTAGTAACAGTGAGCTTGCAAGAGGCCATCAGAAGCAAAGAATGCCAATTGAAAAAATAGTTTCACAGGTGATAGAAGCTAAAGACTTTGTAGACTATTTCCACGTTACTGGTGGAGAACCAACATTGCAATACAAAGCTTTAACCAACCTCTTTATCCAGGTAAAAGAGAAAGCAGGCTTAAAGCTAAGCCTCGACACTAACGCATCCTTACCAGAGGCTCTTCAATACATTTTTTCCAGGGTGAAAATACACCATGTAGCGGTGGACGTTAAAGCACCTCTTAGCAATCCGGCTCTTCATGCAAAGGTTACGGGGCTGCATCCGAAAATCGCTGAAAAACTTATCCCGAATATACGGGAAGGAATAATCCTTTCATCAAAAAACACCGAGTTCCTGGAGCTGAGAACGCCCCTCGTCCCAGATCTCTTAACACCTAGCGACTTGGAGACGATTGCCAAAGAACTAGCAAGCCTAGACCTTCAGGCCCCTAGGATGGCTTACGTGGTTCAACAGTTTATACCTTACGAAGGAGTCCCGGACGAATATAGGAACAAGAAGAAGACACCCAGAGATATGGTCAAAAAGACTGCGGAAAAAGCAGCGGAAATACTCTCCTGTAATGTGGAGATATGGTACAGGACCCTCGAGGACGGCGCTGTAAGAATACGTTAAAGCAGAAGTGTGAGCGTACTACTACTCGGCACCGTTTAGTGCGCGCTACATTAGGGTCCTGAGGCTAAGAGCTACGGGGAGCTCATAGACGGCGGGGTGGAGTGCGCGCTTTAATAGCATCGAGCCGGGTACGTCTCATTTCTTCGCTATCATGTAGGGTGGTAAAGCTGCGTGCTTGTATGAAATTACCCTGATTATGTCTGCCGCATCCTGGAAGTCGTCACTTATCAACTCCAGCAAATTAACTATCTCCATTAAATTAAGTGCTGATAGCAGGTCTATTTCTTCCCTCTCGAGTAAGGATCTGATGAGGTATATGGCGCTGTTCCTCAAGTCATCAACTTTACGTTCACCAACATCGATATCCATGGATGCTCTAACAGCATAGAGGGGAGAAAGGCTGAGCATGTTTAGATTCTCTATAAGTCTGTCTGCCAGCTCCCGGGTATTATCCACCATTTCGAGCACAACAAGCTTAAGCGCCTGGAGCTTGTCCGAGTACTTTACCCAGAGAAATCTCTCGTTACACTCGATTACTGCACCGGCAACCCTGTCGATTTCCTCTACAAGCCTTTCGAAATCCATTCTGCTGGATAGCGGGAGGAAGCCGGAGTATATCTTCCAGATAATTTCCCTTTTGATCTCGTCAGCCCTCCTTTCCATCTCCTTGATTCTCTTTATCCCCCCAGCCACCTCGGATAATTCGCCTCTGAATGCAGCCTCAACTATTTTATGCTGGTAGTCGAGTATTTCCCGGATAACCTCCACGTGCTTAACGACTAAGTCTAGAAATGGCCAGGTTGGTCTAGTCTCCCTAAACACTATCGAGAATCCACCGGCAGTAGCTATAAGTAAGCTTCCAACATTAATGAAGATGCTCTCAAGCGTCGAGGGGGTTAAGGATAGAAGTATGGTTCCCAGCAGCGCTCCAGTCACGTAGCCAGAATCCCTGACCATCCGGTAGAAGCCTATAGCTAGCTCTCTCTCACTGGGGGGTGTAAGGTCCGAGATCGGCGTCGGGAGAACTGGGTAAAACATCGCGTAGCTTAACCCCATGGCTAGCACTGAGAGGATGACCTCCTGGAACCCCCGTATACTTGGGAAAGCTATCAGTAGAAAAGCGTCCAGTAGCAGCCCTAACGTTGCCAGAACCCTCCTGCCGACCCTGTCCGAGACCGAGCTCCAAAACGGCATAGTAGCAGACCATACAACCAGAAGAACTGACTGGGCGAAGCCAGCCCGGTAAACCTCTACTCCCCTCTGAACCATGAATAGTGGGATAACTCCCCAAACCACGGTATCAGCTACCTTCGCCATGTGAGCTGCTACTAGAGCTGAAATAGTGCTTGGATTTTTCACAAGCATGCTCAACGTGCCCTTTGCCCTAACATCCATAGAGAACTTTTCCCTCTCAGCCTCAGTATACTTCAGCGTTTCTCGGGAGCCAAGCGCAGATGATAAGCCGAGAACAGAGGAGACAACAATAACAAGCAAGCTGGCAGCTAAGCCGCTCGAATTATAAACTAAGCCACCGACGAATGCGCCAATCGAGTACCCAAAGTAACATGCGCTCTCAATATACCCAAAGCTGAGAGACGATCGCTCAAGCCCAAGAACATCTCTTATAGCTATGGAGCTTGTGGCAAAGACTAACCCCTCCCCAGCCCCCACGAAAATGTTGCCAACTAGAAAATTTGCAGGGGGAGGGAGAATCGTCATAAGTAGCGAGCCAGACAAGTATACGAGAGCCCCAAGTATCAGGGAACTCCTCCTCCCCCTCCTACTGGCATATAAACCTGCAACCAGGTCAAAGGTCGCCTTGAAGAAGCCGAAAGAGATTATAGGAAGCAGGAATCCTACTTCTCCTAGCGCTTTCTGAGAAGAGATGCTGAGGATAGTCCTCTGGACCCCAGTCGCCGTCCCGATAAATACCTCTGTCAACAATATGATGAGTATTGCCAAGCTTTCTCCGCTTAAAGCCATGAATACCTGAACTATACCTGACGTTATTCTATATAAATCTATTTTATTATATTTTTTATAAATTTGTCCATGATTATAGAGAAGTTCTTTGACAAAAAGGATTTATAATGAATGGCACCTTTAACCCAGTTGAGGGGGAAGTGGAAGCAGCACAAAAAATTGACATTGCGAGATACCTCAGGGCAGGGTACAAACTTGTGGGAAATCACAGCGCCGTAGCTATATGTAGATGGACGAGGTCGGCGATAAGAGGAGAGAGGCTATGCTACAAGAACTGGTACGGTATACAGAGTCATAGATGCGTGCAGATGACGCCAGTCCTCAACTTCTGTGATTTCGCGTGCAAGTTCTGCTGGCGTATGCACCTGCCTGGGCGGTTCAAAATCCCATATGGGTGGAGGTGGGACGAACCCGAGGACATAATAAATGGCTCAATAATTGCGCAGAGACTTCTCCTAGTCGGCTTCAAGGGGAACCCCAGAGTCACCCGTGAAAGATTTCTCGAAGCAATGTTTCCGCGCCACTTCACCTTAAGCCTTGACGGCGAACCGCTACTATACCCTAAGCTCGCCGACCTAGTAAGGATGATCAAGGAAAGAAACTTTACTGCCTTCCTCGTTACGAATGGATCTATACCCATGCGTCTCCGGGAAATGCTAAGGAAGTATGCCCAGCCTACAAACCTATACCTGAGCCTCTACGCACCAAATAAGGAAGTTTTCCAGGTGACTGCCGAACCCAAGCTCCCGAACGCTTGGGAAAATGTTTTAGAGAGTCTGGAGCTCCTCGACAGTTTCAAGGAAAGCAGAACGGTCATTAGGCTCACAATGGTAAAGGGCTTAAACATGGTCGAGCCGGAAGCATATTCAGCCCTTGTTAAGAAAAGTAATCCGATGTTCGTTGAACTCAAGGGGTACACTTGGGTTGGAGAGAGCCAGAAAAGATTACCTATAACTGCTATGCCAACGCTTGAAGAGATGGAAAAATTCGCGGAGAAGATACAGGAATGCACAGGCTACAGGATAAAAGTGAAGGATAGCAAAAGTAGAGTTGTAATGCTGGTGCGCGATGAGGACGCATGGGAAAGAAACCTCAAGATGGTTGAAGAGTGGCGACAAAGAGTAAGTAAAGCTGACGAGAGCTGGAAGGATAAAGTAGAAGATTTCACAATGGAGGAGTACGGCTACAAGCTTTTATACTACTAGCCTTAGGCAGTTTATTGGATGTCGCTCGTAGAGGAGCTTCGCCAGAGTATCCAAAGAAAGAATACTGTAATCCTCGTTGCTAGATGCACAATTACTTATGAAGGCAGAGCATCCTCTAAACTTGGGGAAGGCGAAAGAATCATACTGATAAAGGAAGATGGCGCGGTAATAGTGCATAGACCTTTTAGCTATGAACCCGTGAACTACCAGCCCCCAGGAAGCATAATAACCGTCGAAGAAGCTGAGGGCTCCTGTAGGCTAATAGCCCTGAGGCCTAGAATCCACGAGAAAATGGTTATTGAGTTAAAGGAGGTCAAGCACTTTTTCTCATCAAGGCTTGAGGACCGCGCGGAGTTTCACATGTGGGGGGACGAGCAAGACCTGAGGCAAGCAATCATCCTGGACCCCGTGAGTACTCTAGGTGAAGAGCTTGAACTCGTTGGGTCCGAGTTCTCTCTCGGGTCAGCTGGATACGCGGACATTGTCTTCAGGGATAAGGAGGGGAACCTCGTAGTCGTAGAAGTAAAGAGGAAAACAGCAGATGTCTCATCCGTCTATCAACTAAAGAGGTATGTGGAGAAGATAAGAAGAGAGTGTGAGAAGAATTTAAAGGTACGGGCAATCCTAGCAGCGCCAAAATTCACACCCGTTGCAATAGTCGTCCTTAAAAGAGAGGGACTCGAGTACAGGGAGGTGAATCTGCAGCACGCGAGAAAAATCTTGAAGCAAAAGGGCAATTTACCAAGCTTTTTTCACGAGTTAGCTTAATAACGCAGTTAAAGCAGAAATGCAGTGGAGAAAAGTGGCATGCCCTGTAAGTTTGTATAGTGTGTCAGTTGAGTACGGCTTAGAGGAATTACGAGACCGCCTCAGGAATTTTTCCCTGTTCAGGTCAGAGGTAGAGTTTCTGGGGAAAAAGTTTCAACTGGGCTTGAAGGTGGAGAAGATAGAAGATAGACAGGGCTCTCTCTCATGCATCATTGCTGATACATTTTTATCAGCCGTAAAGGTGAATGACGAGATACTCAAGCTGCCAGCGACGAGGAGAGTAATGCTTAGCTTCATAAAGCTCGGGGCAGACGTATACTTGCTTGTCTTCGCAAGGAAGAGAGAGGCGGACCAGCTGGTAAGCATGTTGTCTGAGGAACTCTTCAAAAAACCGGACGCGGTCTACGGCCTCGTCGTCCCGTCAGCGGCTCTAAGCAAGATTTATCAGGCAGAGAACGTGGAGGTAAAGCAAGTAGTTTATGAGAGTACCAGCGATGAAGAAGAGGTAAAGACAACAGTCTACTTCGGCAGGAACCTGGCTTCGGTGCTGTCTCGGGGAGAAAGAGAGAGGAAGCACAGAATAAAGTACATGCTTTACCGCGACGAGTACGGAGTGTTTGGAATAAGCATGCATGGAACAGTCGTCTGCTTTACACAGCTACCACAAGAGGAATTAATATCCTACATTGTTGAAAGAATACTTCCGTTGGCTGAACCGTCGGGCTAGCTAAACCCTTACCTGAATCTTTCCAGTATCTTTTTTGTATCTGCTGGTTTTTGTCTAAGAGCTACTGGAGGGTTCATTGCGTGGATAAAGGCGTCTTCGAGGGTAGGTCTACTTGTTCGATAAAAGATTCCAATCGGTATCCTCTCGGTTTCTAAGGATAGCTTAATCGCCTTTTCGAGGTCACTGGGGTCGTGACCGGCGTCCTCCAGTTTGTATATCTTTCGGCGGAGAGTGTTGTATGTGTTGAAGAAGGTTACGCAGGGCTGAAGCACTTCTACGAAGGCGAATCCTCTGTGCCTGATTGCCCCTTTAAATACCTCTTTCAAGTGTTCAACTTCCCCGCTGAAACCCCTGGCAACGAACGTAGCCCCACTGGAAAGTGCAAGTAGTACCGGGTTAAGGGGCTGCTCAAAGTTACCGAAGGGGGTTGATCGAGTTTTTAAGCCCAGGGGCGTTGTGGGGGTTACTTGCCCAGTAGTTAGCCCAAAAACCATGTTATCGTGGACTATCAGTTTTACATCGACATTACGTCTAGCAGCGTGTGGAAGATGGCCTAGACCAATAGCGTAAGCATCTCCGTCGCCGCTGTGACCAATGACCAGAAGATTTGGGTTTGCCAGTTTTATTCCCGTCGCAAGGGGCAGCACTCTTCCATGAATAGTGTGGAAAGCATTTGTCTTCATGTATTCGCTTATGCGTCCGTGGCAGCCAATACCCGTAACAATAACTACCCTTTCTGGACTCACCTCGAGTTCTGCTAGTGCCTTCCGGAGGGCTAGGAGTATTGAATAGTTCCCACATCCTGGGCACCATACAGGTCTCCTTCCCGTGTCGAAAACAGAGGGATCCACTAGACTCACCCCTCCACCTGGGAAGCAATCCAGGACTCAACGTCTTCCGGGAAAAACTGTCTTCCGTCGTACTTCAGGAGAACATTGCTGGGCTCTATGAGCAGGTGCTCCCTTATTAGAGAAGCCAGTTGACCAGTGGCGTTATTTTCAACCACGAGTAGCTTTTTCCCGTACACCTCAGAGAGCAGCTTTTTCCTGGGAAAAGGCTCCATCCAAACCACCTGGACCATTTTTACCCCGCTTACCCTCTTCAAAGCCTCCAGGACAATTTGCTTCGTGGACCCCCACGTGGCAACTACTGCACCGCCGCTCCCCACGGTCTCCACGCCAGACTTCTCAGCTTCCTCGCAGAGACTCTGGTACTTCCTAAGCCTCTTATCCTGCATCTCCTTAACCTTCAAGGGGTCGATTGTTCCAAAGCCGTACTCATCGTGCTCACTCGTATTAGCATACACGAGTGAACCTGGCGTGCCTGGGAAGATGAGAGGCGAAACCCCGTCCTCGGTCACTTTGTACCTGGGGAAAAACCCGCTCACACGCTCCCTAGAAACCCTTGCATCCTCAACACCTAGATTAGGGAACACCGAAACCGTCCAGAAACTCTCACCCAGATACTTATCGGAGAGGAGGATAACTGGAATCTGGTACTTCCACGCCAGGTTCAAGCCCCTATTCGCTAAAACGTAGGCCTGGTAAGGGTCCCCGGGAGCGAGGACCACCCTTGGGAACTCTCCCTGGGAAGCGTGGATCACAAATCTGAGATCACTTTGAGCAGTATGCGTTGGTAAGCCTGTGGAGGGACCAGGCCTCTGCACATCGACGATTAGGATCGGGGTCTCGGTCATGGCCGCCTGTCCGAGGGCCTCCACCATCAGGGAAAAGCCACCCCCACTAGTAGCCACCATTGAACGAGCACCAGCGTAAGCAGCGCCAATCGCCATGTTAATTGCGGCCAGCTCGCTCTCAGGCTGAAACACGATTATTCCCAGGTCTCTCTGGACCTCGGCTAGGAAGTGGAGAATGGGCGAGGCGGGAGTCATGGGGTAAGAGGCAAAAAATGTTAGACCAGCCGACAATGCTCCTAGTGCCACAGCCGAGTTACCGTCGACCAGGAGCCTTGCCTCCCCGCTACGCTCAAGGCTGGCGGAGATGGGCACACGCAGGCGAAACTCGCCGTCCAACTTTTTGCCGAGCTCGTAGCCCCTACGGAAAAGCTCCACATTCAACTCTGCCAATTCTCCCCTACCCCTAAATTGTTCCCTGATTGTTCCCTCTGCCACATCGGCCTCTCCGCCTAGGGCACCTACAATCACTCCCAAGCCCACGGTGTTTACAGTCACGCTTGGAGCGCCAATCTCCCTCACAATTTTTCTTAGGGGGAGTGGTCTTATGGACGCATCGTTACCAGCCTTTGCCCCCACATCTCCCTCATCGCATATGATGCATCCACTAGGCTTGAGATCTGCTACGTGCTCCTCGACAGAAATCCTGTCGAGTGCAAGCACAATGTCAACTTTCTTTCTGTGGGCGTAAACTTCCTCCCCAAATCCTACTTGGATCTGTGCCCATTGATGGCCGCCCCTAATCAGGGAGGGGTACTCGTTAGTGATAAAGACGCTTAAGCCATGCCTCAAGAACATCTTACCGAGTATAACACTTGACACAAACACCCCGGATCCTGCAGGTCCAGCGATCATTACCCCTAAATTATTTACAGTTTCCACCCGAATCCCGGCTTTAACTATGTAAAAGCTTGGCTAAAAACTTCTTGCGAAATAATAAATATTTTAATCCTAATAATTTAAGTCTACATGGATATCCCGCCTCTCAAGGGAATATATTTACTATTAATACGTGTTGAGGAAGAGGCAAAAATTTGTTTAAAAGGTGACAGGCGATGGCTAATCCCTCCTGGAAACTACTTCTACGCTGGGTCGGCTAAAGGTCCTGGCGGCTTAAAGGCGAGGATAGCTAGACACCTAAAAAGAGGCAAAAGACTCCACTGGCACATAGACTTCCTGTTAGCAAGCCCGGGCTCAAAAATTACACACGTAGTATACGCGGAAGCGGATGTGCCTGAATGCGCCCTAGTCTCTCTGCTGGAAGAAGCGGGGTGCACGCACGTGATTGAAGGCTTTGGCTCATCTGACTGCAGAAGCGGCTGCGTCTCTCATCTGACAAAATGCCATTATTCAATGGATGAGTGCTTACAAATAGCCATTAGTAGCTTCAAGGCGCTGAAGCTGTCCCCCTGCGTGGTCAGCACCTCTACTTAGCGCACGCTATGTGAGACTTACGTTTTCTAGCTGCTTTAGCACGTATTTTCTCACAGTATGCGGATCTTCAACCTTCTTCACAGGCTTCCCAGCATCGATATAGGTTTCCAGTAGGGGTCTCATGGGCTTACCGCACTTAGGACACCCAGGGACATCGGAATCAATAGGAACGACGTGGTCAATAAAGCACTCATCACAGCGGTAGACCTGTTTTCTGCCTGAAAGCTTGCCTCTCTTTGCAATGGGCTTCCATTCTCCATTAATCTTCATAGCCGTAATATCCATGGCGAAGTCTATTGGCTGGGCAGCGGCTATTGCAGCTCCCACGCCGAACGCATCGGCACCAGCTTTAGCGAGGGAAGGTGCACTGTCCTCATCTATGCCTCCGGAAACAACTATCTTCACATGTCTATACCCATTGACGTCAAGTTTCCAGCGAACCTCCCTAACTATCTCCTCGAAGTTACCCCTCCTGCTACCCGGCGTATCCAGCCTCACTCCCCACAGTCCCTCGCCCAGAAGCTTTGCAGCCAGAAGGGCTTCCTCAGCTTCATCGTAGAAAGTGTCGACCAGCGCTACCCTGTTAACATCCTTTTCAATCACTTCGTCGAAAGCCTTCCACCCAAGGGTGTGGTCCCCCAGGATTCCTCTAAAAATTATTAAGAGGCTATGAGGCATAGTGCCTGTTGCCCTGATACCTAAAGCTTCCGCGCCCAGAACAGCTGAAACTGCATCCGCTCCACCGATGTACGCGTAGAACTCTACGAAGGGTGCAAGAGCTGGGTGTTGCCTCCGCGCCCCAAACGACAGCACCAGCTTGTCCCCGGCAGCTTTCTTGACACGGGCAGCCTTTGTCGCAATACCACTGGCTGAGGCAAGGAATCCAAGCAGCGGAGTCTCAAGTTCTAAAAACTCCCCGTAGGGACCCTCAATCGTCATTACTGGAACCTTACAGCCATAGTAGTCTTTCGCGTGGAAAACTGTTCCCTCGGGGAGAGACCTAACAGTAATCCTCTTCCCGTCTAGTAGCTTCAAAACTTCTCGGAGTCCAGCATAGACACCCCACTTGTAGCTGCCTGGCAGCTTGCTTGCCGTGATCTCCATGTGGACTTCCACATCGAGCAGCCCATATTTCTGGAGGATTTTCCTAGTTCTCGTAAAGTAAACATCAGTGGTTAATCCGCTCTTTAGCTCCTCAAACGTTGCATAGATGAATCTACCCTCCCACCCAGGTTTCCCTCCACTCACAAAACAGAAAACCTATGCATCTAAGACTTAAACATTATTCAGTAACGATTAATAACGATTAATTAAAACTAGCCTGTACAAAGCTCCAAAAAGACCCGTTACCCCGCCTCTGCAACCCTTTCCTTGCTCAGATCAGCAAACTCCCTCCTCAAAGCTAAAAGCAGCTCAGGGTTTACAAACAGCTCCAGCCTTTTTGACCCACGCCTTTCGATTACTAGTCCAACCCTTTCGAGAATAACAAGATGCCCAGACAGAGAACCAATGCTTACGCCCAAGCCCCTAGTCAATTGCCTCACCGATGCACCAGGATTATCAAGCAAGTACGCAACTATCCTTCGACGCAAAGGATGCTTAAGTGCCTCGCGAATCGTTAGCACTTTAGGCGGCATGTAATGCACCTAACAAAGCGGAAATAGACGTATTTCCAAATAAATTTTCTGCACATACCTCCCTGGAGGAACCCAAACAGAGATGACTGCACACCTCCACCATGCCATCCCTGCGCTACGAATGATCCACTTTCTCCCTATTCATGGCACTCCCAGCCGCTGCGAGAAATATTGCCTATAGCGCGCCTGGCGTGGAGGCAAAATGTTGAATAGCGTGCTTAGAGATATGCGAAAACGCGTTAAGAGAGACTGTGAGGAGACTGAAAAGCGAAGATTGCGAGAACAATAAGAGAGTGGTGCGGCCGCCGGGATTTGAACCCGGGTTCTGCGGCGCTCTGCGCGCACATGGCAGGCCGCCATCCTACCAGACTAGACTACGGCCGCAGAGATCTGTCATTGAAGTAGGGTTTTTGAGTTTTAAATTTTTTGGGTGGGTTTTCCGCGAGCTCGAGTAGCCTTCTCGTTATTGGTCCTCTGGACTGCATATTTCGTTTTTACGCTAGTTCCTTGACTGCTTTCCTCCATTCTGGGTGTTGTTCTGCGAGTTTTAGTATGTTGTGCCCGTTGAGCTGATGATGCGGTAGCCGTGTCGCCATGTGTATAACCGTGCTTCTATGCCTCAGCAACGCGGGTGCCTTGTGTCTGCCTGCATGTAAACTTCGTCCAGGCACGTAGTGATCTTCTCGGCGAGATCCTGTAGCTTGCTGGCTTCAGAAGCTCCTAGGTCGAAGTGAGCTATTATGTCGTCAGCCATCTCGCCGTAGTACCTCTTTTCCTCAGTGAAGGTTCTATCCAGCGCGCGCTAACGCAACTCCGCAAGCATAGCCTGCTCGTCCACCCCCAAGCCCGAGAAGTACTCACCGTACTCATGCCACCACCCCCTGCGCACGCTGAGCGCTCTGGAGTCATGGGATCCGACGCCTTTCGGCGGTCCTCCTCTCAGCCCCGCACGGGAGCCCTCCTGGAGGCTTGGATAAAGGTTTTTCGTTTTACGCTCGGTCCCTGCTTGCGCGCGCGCACCCTCATCCCCGCCTCGTTGTGGCGGCCTCACCGCGCCCCAGTGTTGCTGTGGGGGCGCTCCGGGGTCATGGGATCCGCCCGTTGCCGGGTTTCATTCCCTCCTCGGTCCCGCGCGCGGGAGCCCCTGGAGTAGTTGCCGCTGTGCGGCTTTCCCCCAGGGGAACGGGCTGGTTGGTGGCGCACTAGTAGGTCAGTATGTCCGGGTGCCTTGCCAGCCACTTCCTCATGGCTTCGAGGACCCTGGTCGCCAGCACGGTCAGGTCGTCCGGCTCCTCTCTTATCATGCGCGCGAAGTAGGCGTAGACTAGGTTGTAATGCACCGCTTTGTCCCTGTCCCACCTCAGCCTGCAGCGCGGGCACTCGTAGATCCTGCTACGCCTCGTGTGCTCGACTTCCTCGCCCTCGCAGCCGCAGCGCGGGCAATGCTTTCCTGAGGCCCTCGTAAGCCTGAGCATCGCTCCCTCGTACACAGCCAGGTTTTTCAGGCTCCTCCTAGCTCGCAGCAACGTCCCCTGGAGCCTAGTGCCCCTCAGGGAGTCCGGGTCTATCGGATCCACGAGTATCAATACGTTTATGCCCCGCCTACGAGCCTCCCTCACAAGCCTGCGTGCTTCTGCAGCCAGCTCTTGGACGAAAGCGTTGTTGAGTCTCCTCTCCCTCCTCCTTGTAGCTCCGGCGAGCTCCCTAGCCCTCTCAGTAGTCAGCCTCTCAAGCACCTCTTGCGGGAGGATTTCTGACAGCCGCTGCCTTACCTCCCCGCTGGGCTTCTTAGCGTAGCTCTGCAGCAGCTTCGCGACCCCACGCCCGTACCCGTGGTTCGGAGGCCTGAGCTTCTCGAAGAACCTAAGCGAAACCTTCGCCGCGTAAGCATCTATGTCCCATGCGGCGAGCGCGAAGCCGTAGGAGCTGTTCTCGTCAAGGGTTACCACCCTGAGGGGCAGCGCCAGCGCTGAGTAAACTGCGCGGCGTGCGATGATGCGCACGAATCCTCGGCGAGTGACCTGCAGCACGAAGTCGGGCCTAGGTTCGAGGTTATTCTCCTCGACCAGCGTCCTGATGATGCTCCTCCGCAGCGGCACCCTCACGTTGTAGCTAGGGATGCGTAGCTCCCCCTTGCGGAGGTCGATGACGCACGGCGCGTTCTTGTCCCCCCTCGCGCTCCCGTCGGGCATTGTGAAGCGCACCAGCAGCGTTATCGCTGGGGGGTTGGGCATCGTCCGCTTACCAGCCTCCTCGCGCATCTTCAAGACGTTCCCCCACTCCTCTAGCCACACATCCCTGTAGCGCAGCGCGCCCTTTGTCCTAGCACAGCCATCAACAAAGTCCCTGAACAGTTGCTCAAGCCTCTCCAGGTTCCCGCGATCGACGTGCATCCTGAACACCCTAAACCCACCCCTCCAACTACCACCCTTCTCCACGTTCATGTTCCCACCCTCCGCTGGCGGGTGGGGCGCCCTATCGCAGGCGCGGAGCAAGGGTAGCGGTTAGAGCGCGCGCCCTGGACGGTTCTAGCAGGCTCCAGAGGTCTTCGCGCGCGCGTCCCTGCTTGCAGGAGGGGCGGTGCTGGAGGTTTTTATTAAGCTGGCAAGCTTGCTTGGCTCTGGCGAATATAGGCGGATACGCTGCTTGACTGTTGTGCCCATGACCTGTTGGAGAGTTTCTAGCTGGACGAACTTTCTCCTTGAATCGACTAAGATGTTCCCTTTTAGTGGGAATTTTACCGGCATCCTTTCATCGACCACTACACCCTTAGAAGTAACTGTGTAGCTTGTTGCTATTACTAGCGTACCTGTCTTTGACTGAAGCCTCCTAGCATAGAAACCGCTCACCAAGGAGACAATGTAGAAGAAACCATAAAGTAGCAAGTATTCGAAGAAACTAGCCATTTTCTCGTTAGCGGGGGCAAGCACCTTTCCTAGTTGCAGGAAGAAATCCCTCAACTGGGGAATGTAGAAGACAAGGATGAGTATTAAAAGGGATGCAAATGGGATCATGCTAGCCTTGAACTGTGCCATAAGCTCGGGCTGAGAGTTCTGCAAATCCCTTTCCCTAAGCTTCAAAACTTCACTTGTATCAGACCTGTAAAGGACCTCCCCACTCTTAACCTCGTCAAGATCCTTTAAAAGCCCTCTCGTCTGCCTACCCATCAGAACGAACATTACCGACATTAAGGCTACAAAGTAGAGTATAAAAATCAAGGAAGTATAGCCAGGGAAATTAGCATTTAAAAAAGCGAAGACAACAAGCAAGACCACTCCAATCAAATACTGAAGCACTAAGGCTTTGCTCATAATTCCTCCCTACCCTAGAATATATATCCACTTATAAACTCTCCGCCCCCGAACCTAGCAGCGGGAGAAAACTAGCCTCGACTTAATACCTCATTTATGAGCAGCTTAGCTATGAGCGAGTACTCCTCCCCCAATCCTTCATCTAGATCTCCAACTAAGACCACTAATGAGTCTTCTCCCACGTAGACGTAGAAAATTTCACTAGAAGGCTTCACAAACAAAGCTGGACCCGGCGCCCCCAAGATACCGATTAGTGCCCTCACGCGGTTAACAGTCTCGTCCGCTTCGAGGTCGGCGGGAAACTTATACTTAACTTCGTCCTTCACGGCAACAACTATCTTCTTCACGCCAAGTTCTAGCAACTTATCCCGCAGCTTCTCCAATTCAACCTCAAACTCTTCAATCGCGGTGACCCCGTTCATTAACTATTTTCTACCCTCAGAGCCTATAAAATTACCTGCTTAGCGTGCTCCCAAAACACATGCAAAAAACCTACCCAGCCCCAATGCGTGGACATGCGAAATCCCAGAGCTCGCGTGCTGAGTGGGGCGCGCATAATGAGGAACACAGCTATCTGCGATTCTCCCCCATTGCAGCTGTCCACTAGGCGAGCCTCACTGGCACAACATGCTTTTTCCTCCCTCTCTCTTTCACGCACCAAGCGCTCATGCTCCCAAAGATAAGTTTTAATACTAGTTTTTTGCAGTCTCAGGTGAGAAACCATGAAAATAAGAGCCTGGCTAGAAGAGGAGGAAGAGTTCCCGGAAGAGGAGGAGGAATGGGAGGAAGAGGAGGAAGAGTGGGAGGAGTTCGAGGAGGAAGAGGAGTTTCCCGAAGAAGAGGAAGAGTGGGAAGAAGAGGAGGAAGAGGAGGAATTCTAAAGGCTTCACAACAAATTTCTATGCTGTTTTTCTCCCCAAAACCTTTGAGGCAGAGTTTTTGTTTTTACATTTCTCCAATCGGTGTCTAAGAGTCTACAGTTTTCTGTAAAGAATTTTTTTTACACTTGTTGAGTAAAGCTTATAAAAGGATTAGAACAAGAACAAAGACCTATAAAAGCTTTATGCTTAAATATTACTTTACACCATTGATTGATGGAGAGGAAATGTCATACGAGAACGACCCTGTATACCAAATTGCTGTACAACAGCTAAAACAAAGCGCCAAGATCTTAAATCTACCAGACGATGTGGTCGAGGTTCTGAGGTACCCAGAGAGACTATTACGTGTAAAGATACCAGTAAAGCTGGATAACGGTAAAATAGCTGTCTTCCATGGCTGGAGAAGCCAGCACAACAGCGCTCTTGGACCCTACAAGGGCGGCGTAAGGTACGACGAAAACGTTACAGAAGGTGAAGTTGTTGCGATGTCAATGTGGATGACGTGGAAAAACTCACTCGCAGGCATACCCTACGGTGGGGGCAAGGGTGGAGTAAAGGTCAACCCCCTAGAATTGTCTCCGAGAGAACTAGAGGAGCTATCAAGAAAATATTTTGCGGCTATTTCAAGGCTTATTGGAGAGGACATCGACATTCCTGGTCCAGACGTAAACACGAACCCCCAGACAATGGCTTGGTACATGGATGAGTATAGCAAAATTGTGGGCTACAATGCGTGGGGGGTAGTCACGGCAAAGCCGAAGGAGCTCGGAGGCTTGTATGCAAGAGTTGCAAGCACAGGGCTAGGCGTCGCAATCGTGACCAGAGAGGTCGCTAAAAGAGTCTGGGGAGGCATAGAAAACAAGACAGTAGCGGTTCAAGGTTTTGGAAAGGTCGGATCCTATGCCGCAAAATACCTAAGCGAGTGGGGAGCCAAAGTAGTAGCGCTTTCAGATATTAAAGGGGGGATCTATGATCCAAACGGGCTAAACGTGGAGGAAGCTATCAAAATCACGCAGCAGACCGGGAGCGTCGTAAACTACAAGGGCCACAAGAAAATGATTACTAACGAAGAAATAATTGAGCTGGACGTAGACATCTTTGTCCCAGCTGCCGTCGAAAACGTGATAACAAAGGACAACGCACCCAGAGTAAAAGCCAAAATCATAAGCGAAGGCGCAAACGGTCCAACAACCCCCGAGGCAGACGAGATACTAAGGAAGAAAGACACAATCGTGATCCCAGACATCCTTGCAAACGCTGGAGGCGTAGTCATGTCCTGGATAGAGTGGGCGAACAACAGGATGGGCAACTGGCTCACCGAGGAAGAGGCGCTAGCAAGACTTGAGAAGAAAATGGTTGAAAACTTCAGCAATGTGTACAGCGAGTGGCAGAGGAGATTCCACGAGTACCCGATGCGCATAGCTGCCTATGCAATCGCTGTTGAACGTGTTGTGAATGCGATGAAGCTCAGGGGCTGGATTTAGCGCGCGCTATTTAAAAATACTTCTTTTTTCTTCCTTCTGTTTCTTCTGAGAAAGATCGATGTAATAATTAAAAGTAGCAAAGTTGTTGTCACGGCAAAAACTGGCACCAGGCTGTCCCCCGGCGAAGGCCTGCCTAAGCCTGAGGAACCAGTAGATCGCTGAACATCTATCTCCGCAATAACTGGGTCACAATTGTCCGAAAGGGCCGTTACCACTATTGACCCGGAAGAACCATTGCACTGAATAATCACCGAGAGCGTTCTCGAGTACCCTGCAGGCATGCTTCCAAGGGGAAAAATGATGTTTCTTGCCCACTTTTCGCCATCTGTTGAAACTAACGAACAGCCTGTGCTAGTCACACTTACAAATGTGTTCTCAGAGATTCCCGGGCCAAGGTTTGAGATAATTATTGAGGCAACCCCGATCGGTGCACCTGTCAGGTTCATCGTTTTTAGGGGTACACCCACCCAAAGCCGCGTATAGCCTTGAAAAATCGTGCTCTGGGCAGAGCCTCTACCACCAATTAGCGCTAGCACTAAACCCTGGGAAAACAGTAGGAGGAAGGCAAGGCACAGGTACGCATATCCTCGCATAACATTGCCCTTAGAAAACTCCCTTAAATTATTTCCTATCCCGTACTGCTTAGAACCGCTTTTTGCCTCACACGCACCCTCATCCCTCGGCCTCTTGCTTTTCATGCACGCGTGGTGCGCGCTGTGTGTTGCATGGCAAGACAAAAATAGGTTTCCTCGAAGTAATAGTTTTGAAAAGAATGAGGTATGCAGTCGCTGTAGACGTCGGGGCCACCCGGACGAGGGTTGCCCTTGGAAACGAGGATGGAGAATTGCTGGAGCTCGAAGTTTTTCCCACGCACAGCTTCGCCACGCCAGACGAATACTTGGGACACATTGCTCGACTTGCAAAAACATTCATGGAAAGGAATGGCGTGGACATTGTTGGGATAGGTGTAGGATCTCCAGGGCCAATAGACATGGAGAGGGGGGAAGTCATAAGAAGTATAAATCTACCATTCGAGAAGCTCGAAGTTGTTCGCGGTCTAAAGAGCCTAACAGGCAAAAAAATCGCTTTTGCAAATGATGCTGTGACTGCTGCTGTAGGAGAAAAGTATTTCGGAGCCGGGCGGGCCTGTCAAAACCTTGTTTACATAACTATCAGCACGGGTATTGGCGGAGGCGTCTACGTTGACGGGACATTACTCCTGGGGAAGCAAGGAAACGCTCATGAGATAGGGCACATAGTGGTTGACTTGAATGAAGAGATTACCTGTGGCTGTGGAAAGAGGGGACACTGGGAAGCATACTGCTCCGGCACCGGCGTACCGAAATACACCAAGCTACTTTCATACAAGCACCCAGACCTCTGGAACCAAAGCATTCTGAGAAGCAAGGAAGCAGTAACAGCTAAAGACGTTTTCGAGGCCTACAGAAGCGGAGACAGCTTCGCAAGGCTTGTCATTCAAGGAGTAAAAAGGTTCAACGCCTACGGCTTTGCCGCAGTCGTTAATGCATACGACCCGGAAATAATCACAGTTGGAGGATCCGTCGCCCTAAACAACGCAGACATACTTCTCACCAACATAGAGAGAGAAGTAGAAAACTATGCGGTAAACATCGTGCCAAAAATAACAGCAACACCCCTAGGAGACAAAATAGGCATCATGGGAGCCCTCGCCCTAGGACTAGGAAAAGAAAACAAAGTCCCATTAAGATGAAACATCTCACAAACGAGGCCAGGTCGGCACTACATTTAGAAGCGTGCCGAGTGCACTTAAAATAAGGCTAGTAAATCTCTACCTTTATTTCTTTTATCTTTAAAAATTCTTCATCCCCAGTAACAATTTCTGTGCAATTTGCGTAGATCGCTGTAGCTATATGAAGGCAGTCAAGAAATGAAAGTTCACATTCATGTTTCTTATAGTATTTAGATCTTAACTTAGCTGCCTGAATAGCAATATCTTCATTAACATTTACAACTTGCATTTTCTCAAATATTTGAACGAATAATAGGAAATCCTCAGCGACATCTTCAAAACCTTTCCTGATAAGATGATAAATTACTTCAGTTAAAACAACTGTAGAGATGACACAACCTTCCCTCTTAGCTTTCTCAATGTATTTCTTAGCTTTCTCTACCCTGTTCCCTTCTCCTGAGAAAAGATCTAAAAATACGTAGCTGTCAAGATAGATCACTTTTCGTGTCCCTTCTGAATTCCTTTATTTCCTTTCTCAGGTCTCCAAGTTTAACATTTTGGGCGATTTTAAATAGGAAGTCTACTGGGTCTTCTGGCTTTGGAATAAGAAGGATTTTTCCATCCGCTTTTTTCACTAAAAGTCTTCCCCCCTCCTTAATGTTTAACTCTTCCCTTAACTCTTTTGGTATTACTACTTGGCCCTTTCGTCCTACAATTAACTCTTTAATCTTACTCATAATTATAAAGTAGGAAAAAAATATTTAAAGTTAACTTGCTCGGGAACTTTCGCCCTTTAGGAGGACCACTAGTTGTGTTAAAAAGCTGGATATATATTTTTCCTTTAGCACGCCGTCATTTACCAGCGAGTAACCACTTCGTTTTGTCCCCGTAATCCATGAGCTGTATTCCTAGAGAGCTGAGCTTAGTCCTTATATAATCTGCTAGCTCGTAGTTCTTCTCTTCACGTAGCTTGGCCCTAACCTCGACAATTAGGTCGACAACTTCGTCGAAGGGGAGCATCTCCGCGGCGCCGAGACCAAGGTCCTCGTCTAGAACTCCGAGTACACGGTTAAACTCCTCGAACAGAGAGAGCCCCCTGTAGACCAGTAGGTAGCTGGGCTTCTCAGAAATCTTGGAGAAAACAAGTCCCGAAAGCTTCATGACCGACGCAAATGCCCCACTTGCATTAAAATCATCATTCATGCTATCATAAAACTCTCTTCGTAGCGCTGACATCCCCCTCAGAACCTCAATCTCGAAGTCAGAGACGCGTCCAGTAATTTCTACCTCACGTGAAAGCTTCTTTAAAAGAGCCACAGAAGATTTCAAGCGCTGCAAATTGCTTTGGGCCTGCTTAAGCACCTCGTCTGAAAACTGGAGGATAGTCCTGTAGTGTGCAGAGGCGAGCCACAGCCTCGCAACCAATGGGTCATATTCCTTGAAGAGGTCTCGAAGCGGAACAATATTCCTCAAGCTCTTACTCATTTTTTCTCCTCCAACCTGAAGCATGCCGGTATGCATCCAATACTTTACCCAAGGCTTCACGCCGAAAAGAGCCTCGCTCTGCGCCCTTTCATTCTCGTGGTGCGGGAAGATAAGGTCGCTCCCACCCCCATGAATCTCGAATCTTCGGCCAAAGTAGCGTGAAGACATAACGCTACACTCTATGTGCCACCCCGGCCTGCCCGGACCCCAGGGAGAGTCCCAGTAGGGTTCTCCAGGCTTCCTAGCTTTCCAAAGTGCAAAGTCGTACGGGTTCTTTTTCTCAGCGGCAAACTCTTCCTGAGTCCACATCCTTTTGTCTAAACGACCACTAAGCCTGCCGTAATCATTGTACGTGTTTACATCGAAGTAGACACTTCCACTTGGAGCCACGTAGGCATGTCCAGAATCAATCAGTTTCTGCACAAAGTCTATAATGTCGGCAATGTGCTCCGTTACCCGTGGATGCATATCAACAAAGACCCGCAGCCTCGTAAGCGCGTCAAGATAGTCAGCCGTATACTCGTTAACTATGGTCCTCCAGTCCCGCCCCTCTTCCCTAGCCCTGTTAATAATCTTATCATCAATGTCAGTGATGTTCTGCACATGAACAACGTCGAAGCCCCTTAACCTCAAGTAGCGCTTAATAACGTCGAAAGCCACGTATGTTCGCGCATGCCCAATATGCGAATAGTCGTAGACCGTCGGACCGCACACGTACATTGAAACCTTGCCTGGCTCAAATGGCTCGAAAGCCTCTAAGGACCTAGTCAGCGTGTTGTAGACCCGCAGCACAATATGAACCACCTTCAGCGAGCTATCTTTCAGCCACTAACAAAAATACTTTATTCTTTCTACAAAACTCTAAACTTCGAAAATGGCTGAGATGATCATTAGGATTGTTAAGGGTATTGATGTTGGCTTGCTGGAAATGAAGAATTCGCTGTTTATCGTTGATGAGTTCGGTGAAGCCCTAGCGGGAAGACTCGGCGTTAAAGATTTCCTCAAAGTTGAAAGAGCGGACGCTGTAAGCCTCGAAGACCTCCATAGAGAAATTCACACCAAAGACTACTTGAGTATTGTAGGCATAGGGGGAGCGCAAGCCGTAAATTCGGCTAAAATCTTGTCGCTACCACGCTTACCGCACAAAATTCTCCGCGAGATAATTTACGAGAATAAGCCTCCGGCGAAAAGAGTAACGATCATCCCCACTGTTCCAAGCCTGTGCACGGATGTTACAAGGCTTGTACTATTCTACGACCCCAGAAACCCCGCCTGGCTAATGAGGAGGCTAGCCCCCACCACCGCGATAACCACCCCTCAATACCTTCAAGAAGCCGCACAGGACTGCAGGACTAAGGCTATAGCGATGGATGTCTATTTATCCTCTTCCATGTCTCAGCACACCGGCACTACCTACCTATGGCTCTGCAACAACTACGAGAAGCTTGGCCCAGGACCAGTAACCGTGTTCATGCTCACACTTGCATCCGTTTTCTCAATCAGCCTCGATGCCTTGGCCCGAGAAGCTGCAAAGCTGAATGTACGCGAAGCTTTCGAGAAGATTCGCCGCGAAGAGGACCCCTACCTCTGGATGGAGGAGGAGGCCATGTTCAGGGAGAGAAAACCCAAGCTCTATAAGAAGATGGACCTTTTAGTGGAGCATGCCTGGACCTTTTACAGCCTCCAGCTGAGGAAGTACGGCTTCAGGGGCAAGACAGACGTCTACAAGTTTTTCAGAAGCCTGCTCACCGCTTTATCAATTTGAGGAACGCCCTTACTCTCTCAGTAGAGGGGGAATCGAGGATTTTGCGCGCAGGCCCCTCCTCTACTATTCTGCCATCCTCCATTACAACTATTCTGTCAGCAACTTCCCGTGCAAAGTCGAGTTCATGGGTCACAGCCAGCATGGCTATATTCCTCCTCGCAACTTCCAGCAGCACGTCAATGACTTCTGCTTTTAGTTCGGGGTCGAGGGCGGACGTAGGCTCGTCCAGGAAGAGAATTACAGGGTCCATGGCTAAAGCTCTGGCTATTGCCACTCTCTGCTGCTGTCCACCACTAAGCTGAAGCGGGTACTTATCCTCGAAGCCCCCAAGCCCAACTTGTCTCAGGAGCTGCAAGGCCTTCCTCCTCGCATCCTCCCTGCTGTAACCCTTAACTATCCTGAGGGGGAGGGCCACGTTGTCTACGACTTTCATGTGCGGGAAGAGGTTGTAGCTTTGAAAAACGAACCCGGTCTTTGCCCTAGCCTTCCTCACGTCTGCACTGCCCGAAGTTAGCTCCTCACCATCCAGGAAAACCCTGCCGCTTGAAGGCTTAACAAGCAGGACCGCTACCTTCAAAAGGGTGCTCTTACCGCTTCCAGAAGGACCCATAATAACTACCTTCTCACCCCTCTTCACGCCTAGCGACACGCCCTTAATTACCTTCAAGCCCTCGTAACCAGCCTCTATCTCCTCAAGCCTCAAAACATCCTCGGAAAGCATAGCTATGCACCAGCGTAGCCAGGGATTCTTAACGCTTTCTCCAACACGCGGGAGGAGTGGGAAATCGCATAGCACGCAGCGAAGTATACAAGGGCAACGATCAGGTAAGCCTCCAGGGCCCTATACGTATATGCCGCCACATACTCCCCCCTCCTAGTCAACTCCACAATGCCTATGACAGACGCCAGGGAGCTCTCCTTAACAACAGTCACGAACTCGTTAACCAACGAAGGAATAGAGATCCTCAGTGCCTGGGGGAGGATCACATACCTGTACACTTGAGAACCTGAGAAGCCCAGGGACTCCGCCGACAGCACCTGTATCTCGGGAATGCTTTTAACAGCTGACCTAAAAATTTCAGCTTGATAAGCCGCACTGTTCAGCCCTAGGGCGAGGAAGATAGAAGTCATGGCGTCGAGCTTTATGCCGACGGAGGGCAAGCCGAAGTAAATCAAGAGTATTTGTACCAGGAGGGGTGTACCCCGCACAACCTCAATGTATGGCCTAGAAATTATCTTGCCAGGAGTCATGCCTAGCCCTAGGAGAATTATTCCAAGCAGCAGTCCGAGAAGGAAAGACGACACCGAGACTTGCAACGTTACAAGTATGCCCCCAGCTATGTATGGACCGTACTCTAGGAGGAAGCCTAGGAAATCCACACTTCCTCACCACGCAACCAGAGAAAAAGTTTTTACTAGCCTAGCTTGAACCCAGCCACTTGACAATCTCGTCGTTAAAGATCTTCTGCATTTCCCCCGACTCTAAAAGCTTCTCGATCACACTGTTAACAACGAACTTAAGGTCCTCAGCTCCCTGCGGGACGGCAACCGCCCCGCCAATTGTCGGGATGCTAACGTACGTGGCAATCTTCAAAGTCGCCTCCTTCGTGACTAAAGCTTCGGCAATTTTGTCCCCCAAGATCATCGCATCGATGTCCTCCCTCTGGAGAGCCCAAACCATCTCCGGGTAAACGCGGTCGTAAGACTTCACCTCAGCTTTCCCCTTCAAGTTGCTGTTCGCCCAGTCTTCCTGGATCGTTCCAAGCTGGACGCCAACCCTCTTTCCGTAAAGATCTTGTTCAGCCTTGATAGTCGAAGCAGAAAGAGTAACGACTGCGTAGCCCTTGCTCGTGTAGTAGGGAATTGAGAAGTCAACCACCTGTTCCCTCTCAGCTGTAGGAGTCATGTCGGCTATAACGATGTCAACGTCCCCATTCTTCAATGCCTCAATGAGGCCGGCAAACTTCATGTCCTTTATTTCAAGCGAAACGCCGAGCTCCTTTGCAATCCTCTTCGCAATCTCAATGTCTATGCCCGCGTAATTATGGTTTTTATCCACGTACTCGAATGGCGGCCAGTCGGCGGAGGTCCCGACAACAAGTTTGCCCCGCTTCTTAATTTTGTCAACATAGCTCAGGGCTTGCCGCCCTTGTGTAAAGGCTTGCAGGCCATACCCGATGAAAGCGCCGACAAGCAGCCCAACCACGAATATCCCAAGAAACTTCGCATTACCTTTGAAATTGTTCATTTTTGCTTTCATGTTTATCAGGCATTTTTTAAAGACCTGCTTTATAAACTTTTTTGATCATTAAAGATTTTTTGAAAATTTAAAATTCAATAATATTTAAGAGCTTTTCAGAAAGACATATTAGGGCGGTCAGCTCCTCAGGGCTCAATGTCTAAGCGCACGCATCTAGAGTGGGTTTTTCCGCGAGCTCGAGTAGCCTTTTCAGGGTTGGTGTTTTTGGCTGAATGTTGTATTTCTGCGCTAGCTGCTTGAGGGCTCTCCTCCATTCTGGGTAGCGTTCTGCTAGTTTTAGTATTTCGTGTGCGTTGAGTCGTAGCGCGCTAATACTTATATAACCATGTTCGTGGATACTCAAGACGGGCATGAGTAGCAGAACCTACAGCACGCGCGCAGCGCGCTTGAGGCGCGTGCGTGAGGGAGTATCCTACTACGTTCGGTTAGCCCTCCTTTCCCGCCCCTACGTGCTCATAGCACTGCAACAGGGGATAGTCAATTATTCTGCACTCGCAAAGCTGGTCCACTCTGACGTTGAGAGGATGGCTGGGAGAAACTTCACTCCAACATCAATAAAGATGGCTGTTCTCAGGGTTGCAAAAGCCATGCTTGAGTCTATTCCGCCCACATTTAAGCTTTCACGGGTATTGGCAAACAGCACCCTAAAGGTTTACCACAATATATGCGTCATCTCGGTACCAAGAAGGACTTTCGACAAGCTAGCCGAGAGAATAGCCAGAGACATGGCCACCGCTAGCACCAGTATTTTTCATGTAATCAAGGGAGAAGCAGTCATCACGATCATTGCCGAAAGCACTCTCACCGAGAAGATTTCCTCCACTCTGGACAACGAGGAAATACTCAGGTACCTACGTAACCAGTCAGCAATAGTCCTCGCCGGACCCCCGGAAATTCTAACCACACCGGGAGTGGTTTCCCTAGTATCAATGTCTATAGCTGTGAGAGGCGTTAACCTGACCGAAATCGTGTCGTGCCACAGGGACATAGTGCTGATCATCGACAGCAGCGACGTGCCCCTAGCGTACGAAACGTTAAGGACACTCATAGAGACGGCGAAATCACAGATCTAGCGCGTTAAAAGCCTCCAGTAGCACTGCTTTCCCCCTCTCGATGCGCCTCCTCTAGCGCGCTTCTAACAGCGTCTGCAAGGGACTCGAAAGCCCTCGCGGCCTCGGCATCAGGGTAGGCAATAACGAACGGGACTCCGTTATCTGCAGAATCATTTATGCGTGGATCGAGCGGTATCTCCGCAAGGATCTTCACGTTCATTTCTTCTGAAAGCTTCTCTGCACCGGTCCTGCCGAACAAGAAGTGCTTAGTCCCGCACACCGGGCAGACGAAGTAAGCCATGTTTGCCACTACCCCCAGCAACGGGACTTTGAGCTCTTTGCAGAAAGAGATAGCCTTCTTAACAACGATCCTCGTCAAGTCGCTTGGAGTAGTTACAACAATCGCCCCGCTCAAATCCTTAACCAGCTGTGCAATTGTTAAGGGCTCGTCCCCAGTGCCGGGAGGCAGGTCCACCAGCAGGAAGTCTAAAGGACCCCACGCAACCATCGATAAGAGTTCCCTAATGAAAGATGTTTTAAGCGGCCCCCGCCACACCAGAGCTGTCTCCTCGCTGGGGAGCATCAGGTCTGCAGAAACTATCCTGACGTTTCCAACACCAATAAGCGGCATCAAGCCAGCGGGACCAGCATAAATGAACTGCCCGTGCAGGCCAAACATCTTGGGGATGGATGGCCCATGCACATCTGCATCAAGAACACCGACCTCGAAGCCCCTCTTCGCCAATGTGGCTGCAAGGTTTGCGGTTACCAGGCTTTTGCCAACGCCACCCTTACCGCTCAAAATCGCAATTTTATATCTCACCTGGCTTAGACGTTTTCTGGCCTCTTCTTCTTGCTCCCTAATCTTCTTTAAAATCTCTATTTTCATTTCTCTCTCTTTGTCAGCGCTCATATGGGCTAAGAAACCTCACACACTACTGCCATTTATGCGTTTTCAAAGTTTGCTTTATTTAGACACGCTAGATAAGGAACCCCATCCAGAACGAAATGGCAAGGAATATAAGCCAGAGAGGCATGTTCCACCGGAGGACTTTTCTTCCATCGAGTGGACCGATCGGTATCAAGTTAAAGAAGGCTATCCATCCGCTTAAGCTCGCGATGTGTACACCTAAGGGTCCACCCGCAATTAACGCTACAAGTCCTAAAAAGATGTTGGTGGCTGGTCCAGCTATGGAGATTATTCCATTGGTTTCCTTGTCTATCATGGTCGCATACAGGTAAACTGCGCCTGGAGCAATAAACTTGATCGGGATGGAGGGTATGGCTGAGAGAATGGTTAGTAGGAAAAATGCTGGATTTATTGAGTACCTCGCCGGAAAGCCGAAATGCTGAGCCACAAACTTGTGTGCAAGTTCGTGGGGCACATAAATGATGAAGGAGAGGAAAAACAGGACTAACCACTCAAGGGGCCTCCTCGGAAAATATTCGCCGACAAACACGAAGAAAACAGCCAGCGTAGACAGGAACAATTCCAGGATTTCACGGGGATAAAACAGGGGTAACCGCGAAGACATGCTATCACTTTAAGAACCTTGAACTATTAAACTTTTTTGCAGGTAATTGGCAGCGCGCGCTAGCCGCTAACGGAGGGTGGGAACATGAGCGCGGAGAGGGGTAGGGGCAATCGGAGGGGTGGGTTTAGGGTGTTCAGGGTGCACGTTGATCGCGGGAACCTGGAGAGGCTTAGGCAGCTGTTCAGGGACTTCGTTAACGGAAAAGCCAGGACGAGGGGCGCGCTGTGCTACAGGGAGGAGTGGATGGCTGAGTGGGAGAACGTATTAAGGATGCGCGAGGAAGCAGGGAAGAGAACTGTGCCCAACCCTCCGGCAGCAACGCTGCTAGTGCGCTTCGTGATGCCTGATGGAAGCATGAGGGGGGACGGAAGAGCGCCATGCATAATCGACCTCCGCAGGGGCGAGCTGCGCATCCCCAGCTACGGCGTTGCTATGCCGCTACGGAGAAGCCTCGTCAAGGCGCTAATCGAGGAGAATGAGCTCAACCCAAGACCAGGGTTCACGCTACAAATTACTAGGAGGGGCTTCGTGCGCGTAATTGCTCAGAGAGAGGCTTACTCAGAGCTCGCCACGCCCCTCCGAATAATAACCATTGACGAGAACAGCTCCTATGGCTTTACAATAGCGTATTGGCGCATTGACGAAACTAGGGCGTCGATGGCGGGCTTCGAGAAGCTGAGACCGCCGAACCACGGCTACAGGCGTGGAGTCGCGAGCCTGTTACAGAGCTACGCAGACAAGCCCAGCGGGGAAGCTAAGCAACGGCTGGCGGAAGCCCTCCCAGAGGAAGTGCTGAGAACGCTGACAGCTGAGAGGGCTAGGGAGCTCGCGGAGGCTACGAGGAGGAAAGAGCGTCGTCTCAATAACGCGTTCGTCGAGAGGCCGGCTGCGAAGGCGCGCAGGCTCATCAGAGAAGCCCGCAGGCAGGGCGTGAACACATTAATACTCTTAGATGCCATAAACCCGCAATCGCTCAGAGGGACAGAGCTCCAGGGGACGCTTCTTCGAGTCAGGAGGCATCTGAAAAACCTGGCAATGTATGAGGGCGCAATGTTCAGGCTTGCGCGTGCCTCGGGGATGCATTGCCCGCGCTGCGGCAGCGAGGGCGAGGAAGCCAGGCACACGAAGCGATCAAGGATTTACAGGTGCCCCCGGTGCGGTTTAGAGTGGGACCGCGACAAGGGCGTGCATTGCAACCTAGTCTACGCCTACTTCGCGCGCATGGTAAAAGAGGAGTCGGACGACCTGACCGCGCTGGCGACCAGGATCCTCGAAGCCATGAGGGAGTGGCTGGAGGAGCACCCGAACATCTTACAGTACTAGCGCGCCAACGTTCGCCTGGGGGAAAGCCGCCTCGAGCGGCGAGTACTCCAGGGGCTCCCGCGCGCGGGACCGATGAGGCTGTGAAGGTGAGGCCGTCCCTGCAGGGGCGGTGGACGAGCCCATGACACCCCGAGCATCCCTCAGCTCCAACAAGGGGGACGCGATGAGGGGCACCCCGACCAACAAATGACGGGCGGGATGTGGGTGCGCGCGCGCAGGGAACTACGCCTGGATCCTATAAGGCTTGAGGCGCCTAATCTCAGCTAGCACTTTCTCAACGAAGGCGCTGACGTAGCTCCAACTAAACCCCCTCTCCTCCAAAACCCCCTTAACGTACAGCTCCGTATCCCTGTAGCTC
>Ga0080004_1157359_pt1 | contig 135336 bp, 145 predicted proteins | sample WasSprMetagenome_FD_69207 | JGI IMG/M metagenome (GOLD analysis project Ga0080004, IMG submission 69207) | Sulfidic aquatic microbial communities from Washburn Spring, Yellowstone National Park, USA - WS (SPADES assembly) (version 2) | ecosystem: Environmental > Aquatic > Thermal springs > Hot...
TATGGGCTATATGCCCATGGCAGGGGCTGGTAGGGCATAATGCCCTGGTCTTGACACAGCCCTGAACTCGGTAGGATGAGGCCTAAGGCCGACAAACCGGGAATCTCCCGGCTTTAGCCGTGGAGAATGTCAACCCTGGAGGCTGACCCCTCATCAGGTGGTGAAAGCCCTCAGGGGGAGCATGAGGAGGCTGGGCGTGAGCAGGATAGACTTATACCAGATCCACTGGCCCAGCCCGATATTCCCGCTCAAAGGAGCCCTAAAGGCCCTGGAGGGGGAGGTGGAGGAGGGGAGGATAGGTAGCATAGGAGTGAGCAACTTCTCCGTCAAACAACTGGAGAGGGCCAGGAGTTACTTGAGCAAAGTCGATATAGCCTCTAACCAGATAGAGTACAATCTCCTCAAGAGGGGAGCTGAGATGGATGTGATACCTTACTGCCTCAGGGAGGGGTTGAGCGTGATAGCCTACAGCCGTTCTGGTCTAGAATAAACTTTCATCCCTTCCCTCCTCGTATTCTTCATCCCTCTCGGTCGTCATGGGAGGGCCTTCGGGGTGAACGGACGGAGCCCCCACATCCATCCGGTACTTGCGGAGCAGGTTCTGCGCTTCAACCTCCTGTGCCCATTCGGGCTCAGCCTTCCCCCACATATCGGGCACAGGCTTTAGTTCCTCCGCAATCATGTATACAGAAGTTATATAAAGTTAACTTTTTGGGAACTGTTGACGCACCCCGAGGAGAGGGCCTCGAGCTTGTGGGAGGAGGCCTCATAAATGCCTATGGAGTACAGCATGAGGAATATGGAAGAGAGAATGAGGCCCCCGTTGTAGAGCCACGGAAATCTAGCTTTCTCAACCCCGAAATCGCTGAAAGCATCCTTCTAGAAGTCGAACCATGGGTTGAGGGCCCAGCAGAGGGCTATGGTCATCAGGGCTCCTGATTACGGCATCCATCTTCCTAGCCTTAATAGGCCTCTTCCCAGGGGGCACGGAGCCCCACAATTTCGTATCCACATGGTTCTTCTTACAATCCTTCTTCGGATTTTCAGTTCTGGGAATCGTTATCTCACTGAAGGGAGATAAGGGGACTATTTATATCGATTCCCTCCGCTCTCTCCCCAATAGTAGCTCTAGCTATCGATCTCACTTCAGGTTGGCCATCAGCAGCTGAAGCCTCCGGTATATCGGTGCTAGCTCTCTCCCTATTCTCCTCGATCAGCCACTACTTGGGGAGAAGAAAGCGCCCATCTTCGGAGGCCCCTTGATAATGCTCTCCATAAGGCATGCTCCCCAGACAGTTTCGATACCAGCTTCCTTGCACATCTTTATAGCTTCCTCATCCTCGGATCCGGGTTGGAACCAGATACGCCTCACTCCCACTTCTATAGCTTCCTTCACTATCTCCCTAGCTACATTAGGCGGGACCACTATATCGACGACATCGGGCACCTCGGGGAGGCTCCTCAAGTTCGGATAAACCTTATCCCCATCTATCTCCTCCACAGCTGGGTTTATGGGATATACCTTCCTGTACTTCCCCTTGAAGAACTTATAGAGCTTGTAACCCCACTTCTCCGGGTTCCTAGATACTCCGACGACTGCTACAACGTTATCACTCCTCATGAAATCCTCGATGCCCATAAGGATCCCTGGCTCCACCCGCTTATTTACTTTTCTCGCATTATACTGAGTGACCAATGCTAATTCGGTGATCAGAGAAGACTTATAATCAGATCCCTTATTTTGATGTATGCTCAAGATCTCCAAGCACGAGTTAGCTAAGAGGCCATATCATATCCTCGCGAAACCGGGGGATGTTGCTGAACGTATAGTAGCTGTCGGAGACCCTAAGAGGGCTGATTTGATATCGGAGGAACTTATCGAGGATGCTAAGCTAGTTAACAGTAACAGGGGCTTCAATACTTACACGGGCCTCTTCGAGGGCACTAGAGTTACTGTAGCTACGCACGGTATAGGTGGACCTTCAGCAGCTATAGCGGTTGAGGAACTGGGGATGCTCGGAGGTAAGCTCATACTGAGGCTCGGGACCTCAGGAGGGCTAGTGGAGGATCTCAAGGTCGGGGACGTAGTTGTAGCTCTAGGGGCTTCTCACTCCCCCGGGGGTACTGTGGGCATGTACGCACCCAACTTATGCTATCCAGCTGTCGCTGATCCGGAAGCGACTCTGGAGCTTAAGAAAGCCTTGATCGATGAGGGATTCAATGTTAAAATGGGGTTAGTAGCTTCTAGCGATTCCTTCCATGCAGAGGAATCTAACCTGCCTCTATGGAGCTCCCTAGGGATGATAGCCGTCGAGATGGAGTGCGCCACGATATTCACGGTAGCTAGGCTCAGGGGGATGAGGGCAGGAGCGGCTCTGCTGGTGATCGATAATTTAGCCACGGGCGAGTTTCTAGAGGATAAGGAGGAGAGGAGGGAGCTGGAGCTGAAGGCCGCTAAAGGGGTCCTGAGAGCTCTAGTCAGGATCCCCCTCTGATTTTTATTTACTGAAATCTCATTAGCTCATGCTGTTCGGCATCCCCAGATCTGAGGATCCTAAGCTCTGCGTCCTCGGGATAAGGTGGGATGGATCATCTTCTTACAGGAGGGGCTCCTCTAAGGCTCCGGGATTCATAAGGGAAGCCACATCCGAGGAAATTTACAATAGCTTCAGCGAGGATCTGGTGAACTTAGCTGAGGCCTGGAGCTATTTTGATCTGGGCGATATCGAGGGTGAGAACTTCGAGGACATAGTCAGAGCTGTTGAGGAGAGAGTGGGCAGCATCTACAGGGGCCAGAAGTTCCTCTTCCTGGGGGGAGACCACTCAATAACTTACGCTACATTCAGGGGATTGAAGAGAGCTTCTGGTGAGAAATTCGGGCTTATATACTTCGATGCTCATCCGGATTGTTATGAAATTTACGATGGAAACAGATATTCTCATGCATGCACCGTGAGGAGGCTCCTGGAGGAGGGCTACGTTGATGATGTAGTGATGGTAGGGATAAGGGCTGCGACGAAGCAGCAGATGGAGTTCGCTGAGGAGAGGGGGATAAGGATATTCTCAGTCGATGAGGTAGATGATTTCGATGTCCGCATGGAGAGGGCTTACATATCCTTCGATATCGATGTCCTAGACCCCGCATTCGCCCCCGGATCCAGCAACCCGGAGCCGGGTGGTTTGAGCACGAGGGAGCTGATAAGGGCGATAAAGAAGCTTGATCTTGACCTAGTTGCCTTCGATATAGTTGAGGTAAATCCTGAATTCGATCACTCTGGGATAACTTGCTTCGCTGCAGCTAAGATCATAAGGGAGGTGCTGGGTAAGTTCGCTGAGCTATGAATCATGAAAATCAATCCTCGAACTTCCATTCCCTCATCTCAGATTCATCGACAGGATATAGTTCGTAAAGCTCCTTTCTTTTAGCTTCAAGCATCTCTAGTGGCTTGTCAACGAGCTCATTCGACGTAATTACCTTTTTCTTAACCTCCCTCCCCTTATTAAGCACGCTCTCAATCCTCTTGCTCCACTCCAAATCCCTCAGGAGGTGATGATCTATGACTAATGTTTCCACGGCATCGAGGATTGAGGAGAGGTTCCTTATTGATGCATCCAAGCTAGCTCTCGAGTACCTGTAGCCCAGCATGTAAGTCATGGGGCCATCCACCATCACTACCTTCGGCTTCTTCTCCAATACGAATCGAGCTTGGTCATCCAGAGATGGCCCCTCCACGTCGCTAGTGAATAGGAAGCTATCTTCCCCCTCCCTTATGAAGACCTCAATCACGTAGCCCAGCTTACTGTTGGTACCGTGGAACACGGGCTCGGAGAACTCTATGATAGTATCGCCCTCCCTGAATGATCTCCCGTCCGCTATCTCGACATTGGCTATTCCCTCAATCTGCTTGAGGAAGAAGGAGGCCCTCCCCCTCTGGCTCTGATTTATGTTCCTCTTCGGGTCCTTAACGAGCACTCTCTTGCCCTCATATATCTCGAGCCCCTCCCAGGGGTTGTGGTGATCGTAATGGTAATGGGTCACGATCAGTAGGTCAGCTTTATGAGCTTGCCTCACTATCTCCCTCCAGTGAGCTTCCATCCTCTCCCACTCCTTGGGGTGAGGTGGCAGCCCGTATCTACTGGGCCCCAGGGCTACGCCTGGATCTATCATTATCCTGAGGTCCTTCGTCTCCACTAAAGTAGCCATGCTCCTCGCTCCCATAGAATCGGAGCTAAGGGGGAGTATCCTCATCCGATCACCTCCTCGAGCAAGCTGCAGAGCTTATTAAACATCTCGGGATCATCGGAAAGACTTTTAAGTAAAAATTTTTGCAGTCATGCTAGTGATATCATGGAGAGGAAGCTCGGCCTCATCGAGAAGTACCTCACGATCTGGATCTTCCTGGCTATGATCTTCGGCATCGCCCTGGGCTACTTCTACCCCGGGATTTCGATCATGCTAGCCGGTATGAGCGTGGGCACGACCTCCATTCCCATAGCCGCTGGGCTGATTTTGATGATGTACCCGCCGCTAGCTAAAGTCAGGTACGAGGAGATGGGAAAAATTTTCAAAAATTTGAAGCTATTATCCTTTTCTTTAGCCCAGAACTGGATCTTCGATAGTCATGTTCCTTCTGGCAATAACGCTCCTACGTGACCTTCCAGCTTTCATGATGGGAGTGATACTCGTCGGCCTCGCTAGGTGCATCGCGATGGTGATAGTCTGGAATGAACTAGCTGAGGGGGATAGGGAGCTAGCTGTAGGACTCGTGGCCTTCAATGCGATCTTCCAGATATTATTTTACGCTGTCTACATATATATCTTCATAACCCTAGCTTTAACTGGCCTGGGACTGGCTCAGGGGGTTGAGGTAAACGTCAGCATTCTGGATGCAGCTAAGACAGTCTTCATCTACTTAGGGATACCTTTCATAGCTGGTGTACTGACTAGATACCTGAGCTTCGCGTTGAAAGGGAGGGATTGGTTCGAGAGGAATTTGGTCCCTAAGATAAGTCCGATAACTCCGGCAGCGCTCCTCTTCACCATAGTGGTGATGTTCTCCTTGAAGGGGAGTACATAGTGGAGCTGCCCTACAACGTACTGAGGGTAGCTTTGCCCCTCGCCCTCTACTTCATGATAATGTGGTTCCTGACATTCTTCATAGCTTACAAGCTGGGAATAGATTATCCTAAAGCGACGGCAGTCTCATTCACAGCAGCCAGTAATGATTTTGAACTAGCGATAGCCGTTGCAATAGCGATATGGGGGATAAATAGCGATCAAGCTTTCGCGACCGTCATAGGACCGCTGATAGAGGTGCCCGTGCTCATAAGCTTAGTAAATGTGGCTTTAAGGTTCAGGGAGAAACTATATGGGATCAAATCCTGATATTTTTTTAATGGGGAATTATGAAGAGAGCGATATATATGGCTCCCATCAGGTAAGATGCTGCCACCAATAGCTTATCCTTCTTAGATAGCTTGAGCTCCCTGTACCACGTGTGACACCTCTCCTCCCCGAAGCCCCTGAGCTCCATGGAGTCAGCTATATCATAAATCGAGAGCGTCGCTGAGATCGTGACAGGGACTACGAGCGGTATTATTGAGATTAGCTTAGCTATGGGGTTCCTCCCACCCCTCGGCCTGAAGCCCCTAGCCATCTGAGCCTCGAGCGTTTTGTTCATCTCAGCTATGAACTCCGGTATGTACCTGAGGGCCAGCTGTATTATGTAAGCAGCTTTGTAAGGTACCCCCATCTGCCCCAAAGCTGGGGCGTATAGATTGGGCGGTGTCGTGAATACTAGAGTCGCGGTAGCCAGGGCTAGGGAGAGCAGCTTCAACACGGGAGTGAGGGCCCTCTTCACCACCTCCGGGGAGGTGAGGGTCTCAATGAGGGGGCCCTTCGCGTATAGGAGCACTATAGTGGTGTAATTAAGGAGGGAGAGGAAGAGTATTATCAGGAGGATGAACTTCCAAGTGGCCCTAGTCTTGCTCCAGGGGAGTCTGGCTAGGGAGTAGAAGGCCAGAGATATCAATAGGAGCGGAATTACGGAGTATATGCTGTAAGCTAAGCTCAGGCTTATCACGAGAAAAAAGATGAAGGTAAGCTTGGCCCTAGGATCCAGCTTATGGATCGGGCTCTCCCCTTCTATGTACTTTATGAACCTAGTGGACATTCAGACTCTCCTTGCCCTCCCCTTAACGGCTGATGCGTAAGCAGCTACCAATATGGGCGTTATTATAGCTCCATTTATAGCATCGGTCACAGCGGCTGGGAGGAAGAGGGCGTAAGTGGCTTCCTCTATAGTTGAGATCCCGTAACCGAATATATAATCTGTGTAAGCCGCGAATCCCATCCCAACGATAGATCCTATTATAGAGAGTAATATGCACGCGACGTATCCCTTCCTCCTGAATATATCCTCCCTCGATATGAAGTAAGATGTTAATCCGGGGATGAGCCCTAGCAAACCATTGCCAACGTCCCAGTTCCACCAGAAGCCTCCCCAGCTTATGGCGTCGCTTATAATGTTCCCCAGGAACCCGGATACGAAGCCCACTACTGGGCCGAAGACATAACCGAAGAACATAGGGATGGACACGCTTGGCCTAAGAGCAACTAACTGAGTGCCTGGAAGCTGCAATATGTTGAAGAAGACGTTGAATGCCGCATACAAGGCTGTACCTATTGCCATCGCCACAATACCGGTAGTCGAGAACTGCTTGCTCATGGCCTTCACCGCATCACCTCGGGAGGCTTACTTAAATACTTTCATGCGAGCTCTCGAGCTCATATCATTAGCTGAATGAATTTTCATTGGCTTCAGAACTGTTAAACATCACTCAAGGCCTCCATCCAATGAAGTGAGATAGCGATCAAATTCCTCAGGAGAATTGCTTTTTAAGGAAACTCTCCTCATGGATAGGTGATATCTTGGCTAGATGGTTGCATGAGATGAGGTGGCCGGATGTGGAGGGAGTACTTGAGGGGGGACGATAGGATAATGATACCCCTGGGCAGCACTGAGCAGCACGGCAGGCATGCGCCTCTAGGTACTGATTCCCTCCTCGCAATAGCTCTAGCTGAGGATGCTAGCGAGAGGACCGGAGTGTTAATCGCCCCTCCCATCTGGTACGGTTGGAGCCCGCATCATATGGTAGCTCCGGGTACCGTTAGCGTGAGGCCCGAGGTACTAATTGAGCTACTATACGATGCGATCAGATCGCTCTCGAGGCACGGCTTCAGGAAGTTCGTCCTCATAAATGGCCATAGGTTAGCTAACCTCCCCTGGATACAGATAGCCTCTGAGAGAGCCCAGAGGGAGCTCAAAGTCAGCATCTTCATATTCGATCTCCTCTATATGAGCCTCGATCTGAGGAAGAAGGTAGATTTCGGTCCATTCGGTCATGGAGACGATATGGAAACCTCCCATCTCATGCACAAATTCCCGGAGTTGGTGAGGATGGAGGAAGCTAAAGATTACGTCCCCGAGAGGGTTGTGTACGCAGACCCCTTGGAGCCCAAGGATACACTTTGCTACATCCCCAGCACCGAGGAGAGGATGATGGAGATAAAGGAATCGACTGGAGATACGATCATAGGTACGCCTAGCAGGTCCGATCCGGACAAAGGAAAGTTATATTATGAGCATTTAGTCGGGAGATTGGTAGAATTGCTTCAGAGCATCAGATAATCGTCTCCAACTGAATTTGGAGATGCCTCAAGCTCGTGGGAAATGAGCCATGTGAATTGGCCGAAGTTAAGGTTCCTCTAATACCGCTTAGTACTCCGAGCGAAATCGAATATGCCCATTGTCGTATCGCATTTATCAGCATATATTTATCGGCATATGTATCGATCTCCCATGATGAAAAAATCGTTGCCCCTACTCGCTCTACTGCTGCTCACTTTACAGAGCCTCTCAGCTTATAATATCGTTCAGGAGGAGATGAAGCCTATTCAGACAAATCCAGCCGATATATGGTCGGATAGAGGTGGAGAAGGCCCAAATGTCACTTGCGGTTATGCTAAGGTTGGGGAGAACGTGACTTTCTTCTTCAGGGTCGGCTCACCCACTTACCTTAGGATAGTGATCACGAAGCCAGATGGTAGCGAAGTCGAGGTGATGAAGAGCTCTCAGGTCTTCCCGGGTATCACTTACAGATTCCATCAGCTATTCGTAGACCCGGGGATGAGGGTGATAAAGCTAATCGGATACAGCGGAAACGTCCTGGACTACTGCACGATCCACGTGGTCACTTCTTTCACGGGCGGGGATGTCTGGACTGAAGCCGGAGGAAGAGGGCCTCAAATAGATGGAGGTGTCTTGATAGCCGGAAATCCGGTCAGAATACTTTTCTCAGTTAACGTGACGAGCGAAGTTCAGCTATTCCTCTATGGACCAGAGAGGAAGGAGGAGCTCCTCTTCTCAGGTAGGCTAGAGGGAGGTAAGACTGAGACACTATTACTGGAGGGCCTGAAGGAAGGAAAGTATACGCTGAAGCTCCTCCAGGGGAGCAAAATACTGGATTCATGCGACTTCTCAGTCATAAAGCCCGTCGAGAGGGTACCCCCATCCATAAGGATAAGCAGTATAAATGTGAACGGATCCGTCGTCTCTATCAACGGGGAAGCCTTCCCAGGGACCCCTAATGCATCCCTGATAATCTCATGGGATTGGGGAGACGGGAGCTACGAGGAGGGGCCCTTCCCTAGGATGCATAGGTATGAGAGAGAGGGCAAATATACGATAAGGATTGTTGCGAAGCAATCTGATGGCTTATCAGCCAACTTCACTTACTCAGTACTCATAGCCACTTCTACGACCCCCACTAAGATCGCTGAGGGGAGCGTGACATCTGAAGTTAAGACGATGAACGCGACTAAGGAGGAGACGGTCACTATCGTTGAGGAGAAAACCCCATCAGAGCTGATCGCTTTCATTTTGGGGGCTTTGGCATCGGCCCTGATAATAACAGCCATATCCAGGATCCTGAAAAGGACTTAAGGTATTCTGAGTCTCTCAGTCAGCTTCCTGAAGGCTAAGGTAACGAGAGCCGTCATTGAGAGGTATATGAGGGCTAATATTGAGAATATCTCCAGGGGCCTGAAGTAAAGGGAGTTGAAGCTCTTAGCGACGCTGTATACCTCTTGAACACCTACTGCGAATGCTAGGGATGAGTACTGGACCATGTAAACTATCTCATTTGATATACTGGGGAGGGCCCTCCTTATCGCCTGAGGCAATATTATGTGGAGGAATTCCTGGGTTTCATTCATCCCTATAGCTTTCGCTGCTAAGCTTTGCCCCTCATCTATCGATAATATAGCTCCTCTGACGTACTCTGATATGTAGGCGCTGCTGCAGAGGATGAAGGATATTATAGCTGAAGCAGTTGGGCTCAAGTAAATACCGAAATCCGTTAGGCCGAAGAAGACTATGAATAAAGTTACTAGCAGGGGGAATCCCCTGAAGATAGATGAGAATGCCCTAGCTAGAATGCTGAGGAATCCTTTCCTGGAGCCGAGGATCCCTATAGCTATCCCAAGCCCCGCTCCCAGAGGAGCGGAGATGAGCAGCAGCTCCAACGTATTCATCGTTCCCACTAGCAATGAGGATGCCAGATCATACCAGAACATAATTCAACCTCCCTTTGAATATAGCTCTAGCCTCAGCCGTCTTAGGGCTCCTGATTATCTCTTCAGGCCTCCCCTCTTCCACTATCCTCCCATCGTACATCACAGCTATGCTACTGGCAGCTTCGATAGCGAAACTCAGCTCGTGGGTCACCACTAAGCTGGTCATCCCCCTCTTGGATAGCTCCCTCATCACGCTGAGCACTTCCATCGATAGCTGGGGATCTAGAGCGGATGTGGGCTCATCGTAAAGCATCAATACAGGATCCATAGCGAGGGCCCTCGCTATAGCTACCCTCTGCTTCTGCCCCCCTGATAGCTGAGCCGGATACCTGTCCCAGAGCTCCTCCCCTATCCTAACAGCCCTGAGGACTTCCTTCGCTTTCAAAATGGCATCATTCTTGCTCATACCCTTCACTTTCGTCAGCCCTATCGTGACGTTCCCCATCACCGTCAAGTGGTTGAACAAATTGAACTCCTGAAAGACGAAGCCGATCTTCTGCCTCACCCTGTATACATCGTTCTTCGATGTTATCTCCTCGCCATCTATGAATATCCTACCGCCATCCGGCCTCACGAGGAGGTTTATGCACTTGAGCAAGGTGCTCTTCCCGGCTCCACTCGGCCCCATTATGACTTTCGTCTCCCCCTTCCTCAGCTCTAAGTCGACTCCCTTGAGTACCTCTACTCCTGAGTACCTCTTCCTAAGATCCTCTATCCTGAGCATCATCCAGCCCCCAGAGTTCCCTTGATCCTCACCCTTCTGTAGATGAGCTCTATTGCGCTAGTTCCCGCGTGAGTTAAGGAGAAGAAGAGGATTCCGGCGAGAAGATAGGGAAGGAGAGCTGATCCAGTCGCTACGGAAATGTATCTAGCTCTAGTCAGTATCTCCATGACTCCCAGAGCGAAGCATATGGAGGAGTCCTTCAGCATTATCGCGTACTCATTCGACCAAGACGGCAGGGAGATCCTAAGGGCTTGAGGAAGCAGTACATGAGCCACAACCTGCCTCTCCCTCATCCCTATCGACCTAGCAGCGATTATCTGACCGCTATCCACAGAGTTAAGAGCGCTTAGGAATATCTGAGATTGATAGGCGCTGCTCCTCAGGCCCAGAGCTATCACGCTCGTCTCAAAGGGGCCTATTTTCACCCCTAATGCCGGGAAGACCCCCCAGTAGAGGAGGGAGAGGAGGACTATGAGAGGGGTCCCCCTCATGAACCAGACGTAAGCATCCAGCCTCGCTCCGTAGAACTTCATTATGGCTATGGGCAACCCGAGAGAGAAGCCGAGGGAGAGGCCTAGAGCCACTAGGGAGAGGGTCCAAAGGGAACCCTCCATCAAAAAGGGTATGTATTCTATGACTGAAGGCATTCAATCGAGCCCCCACTTCTTCAGTAACTCATTCCACTTCGGACTGTTCATGAGCTCCTCCAGGGCCTCGTTTATCTTATCCCTCAGCCACTTATCCTGGGGCCTAGTAGCTATAGCGTAGACGTTAGGGGCGCCTATGCTCCCGAGGACCTTGACCTTAGCCGCTAAATATGGATCCTTCTTCAGGTAAGGCCCGAGGAAAGCTGAGTCAGTTATCACAGCTGAAGCCCTACCATCGAGGAGCGCCTCGAGAGCGGAGACGTAAGAATCCAGACCAAGTTTCTTGAACTTATATCCGGCCTTGATGAGCCTATCGGCCCATTCATCGGATGTAGAGCCCAATTGAACAGCTATATATTCATTGGAATTAAGTATCTCATCGAAGCTCCTCTTATCCTCACTCCTGACGACGAGCTGGTGCACATAAGAGTAATAAGGGACTGAGAACCATATCTTCTGGGATCTCGCGGCATTGAATGTCATTCCTGATGCAATGACATCTATATCCCCATTCTCAAGCGCAGTCACTATCGTTGACCAATCCCATGGCTTGTAGACTATCTTCCAACCGTACTTCTCAGCTATCAAATTCATCAAGTCCACATCGAAGCCCATTGGCGTTCCATTAGGCTGCATGACTGTGAAAGGCGGGTAGTTAGCATCGAACCCGTAGATTATGGTCACCTCCCCGCTGGGAGCGTCTGAGAACTTAGACCTCTCGAATAGGCAGCTCCCTTGCTTCGGGATAGCGTAGCCTACGGCTGCGCCCAATAGGAGGCCGAGCAGGAGGACGGCTATATATCTTCCCACCATCGTCCCACCATCCCACTTAGGTGGGACATAGACCCATTCATTTAAAAGCTTTTCCATCCCACTTAAGTGGGTATGTCGGAGGAAGTTTACGACTTCGTGGTGATGGATTCGAAGAGCAGGGTCACTATCCCCCTGAAGATAAGGAAGATACTGGGATTGAGGGAGGGCATGAAGCTCCTATTGATCGCTAATTCATCCAAGAAGGAGCTCCGAATAATACCTCTTCTAGAGCTCCAGGCCAAAGTGTATAGGCTGAGGATAGTTATGTCGGACAGGCCCGGAGTATTAGCTAGAGCTGCTAGCCTTTTGGCTGAGGAGAGAGTGGATCTAATCATGACGGAATCCAGGACGATAAGGAGGGGCGAGACAGCTGAGTGGGTCATAGTAGCAGATCTATCGAACTGCCAGCTCGATGTATCAGCTCTAGTGGAGAGGATAAAGAGCCTTGAATTCGTTAAGAGCGTTGAGATAACGCAGATGGGATATAAGCCCGAGAGAGGAATGTAAGCCGCATCGTTTTTTAAGAATCCCTGTAGGGAGACTGGATGAGGAGATACGATGTCATAATCATCGGAGCCGGGATAACAGGCCTGATGATCTCTTATAAGCTCTCCCATTACAAATTGAGGATTCTAACGATAGATAAGAACCCCGAACCGGGATGGGGAGTCTCTAGAGCTCATGCAGCTATAGTACATGTGGTTCAACTCCCATTCAAATCCCTGAAGAGTAAGCTAGCTAGATTGGGCAATCCAGAGCTTATCAAGATATGCGAGGAACTTGGAGTCAGGTATAAGAGGACCAGCACGCTTATACTAGCTACTGAGCTCCATCAACTCCTCTCCCTCCCTTTCGTCTACCTCTACCTCAAGGTGAACTTGAGGGGCTTCGATGTGAAGCTGAGGGGGAGGGGCTACTTGATGAGGGAGGAACCGAACTTATCCAAGAGGGTCCTGGGAGCGATAGAAGTAAATGGTTACGCTGTAGTAGATAACTTCGACCTCCTATACGGCCTCTACGAATTCTCGAAGATGAATGGTGTCGATTTCTCGTTCAATGAGAGAGTATTGGGGATAGAGATGAGGGATCGGGAGGTGAGAGTCCTAACTGATAAGGGGGAATATGAGGCAAGCTATTTGATCAACGCAGCCGGCCTCTGGGCTGATGAGATAGCTAAAATGACTGGTGAGGACATTGAGTTCGAGCCGGGCAAGGGTATTCTCGTCATATTCGATAAGCCCGTCTCCAAGAGGCTATTGGCCCCCCTGTACCTAAAACCCGATCCTAAAACGAAGGGAGGGGCCATAATGTTCACTCACGACGGCAGGGGGCTCTGGGGTCCTAACTTGAGGATGGCGAGCGGGAAGGAAGACATCTCCGTGGATGGGCAGGATATCGAGATGATAATGGGGAAGTTCTCGAAATTGATAGATGCGGATCCCGGGATCCCCCTGAAAGCCTACGCGGGCATAAGGCCCATCCCCCCTCAGAACGATTTCATCGTGAGGAGGTCTGGGGAGAGGATGATCCACATATTGGGGACCGAGTCACCCGGCTTCACGGCATCACCAGCATTAGCTAATATCGTCATAGGTATGCTGGGCATCCGGCTGGAGGAGAAGGAAGTTAGGAAGAGGGAGAAGTTCAGGAGAGCTAGGGACGATCCGAAAAACTCTAAAGGGAGGGTAATCTGCCTCTGCAATCTCGTTACGGAGGAGGAGATAAGGGAGGCAGTGAGGAGAGGATCTAGGACGCTTCAAGGGGTCACCTTCAGGACAGGAGCATGCATGGGGACCTGTCAGGGATCTAGGTGCCTAGCTGATGTCCTGGAGGTCATGGCTAGTGAGATGGGCGTGGACGTTAGGGAGATACAGTTGAGGGGGGACGGGAGTTGGATCGTTTCCTGATAGTTGGAGCTGGTCTATCAGGACTCTCCTTAGCTAAATTTTTGAATGGAGTCTTGATAGAGAAGGGGAGGGTAGGAGGGTTCTTCCTGAATGACGATTATCCCGTCGGAGGGGTGAGAGGGTCTAGGTTAGTAGAGGAATTTAGGGAAGCGAGCGTTGTGAGAGGGGCGGCCTTCGAGGCTAGTGAGGAAGGAGTTTACATACTATCCGAGGAAGGATCGAAGTTCATCAAGGGCTTCGTGATAGGAGCTAATGGATTCAGGGAGAAGACCGCTGTAGAGCTGGGTATATTCGGATTCAGACCATCCGGAATATTCCCCCTCTACTCCGCTTGGGAGCTAGTCAACAGGGGATATGGGATAGGGGAGAGGGTCGTGATATACGGCCTGAATCACTACTCCCTCTCCCTCGCATCTAAGCTGAGGGCTAGCGTGACCTTCGTCAGGGGATCGGGTTCGCTGGTCCACAGTGAGGGTGAGGCCATGGATATGGGTTTCGATGTGGTAGGAGCTAAGGTAAAGTGGGTAGAGGGTAAGGCTAGGCTAGAGCGCTTGAGGACTGATGAGGGCGAGCTGAGGGCTGATGCTCTCATATTAGCTGAGCTCTCCCAATGGAACCCTCTGAACCTCGAGTATAGGGTTGGAAACTCAGCTATGATATTCGAGGATCCTTCAAAGATAGTTGAAGGGGCGAAGATACTCTCAGAATCCCTCCTCTCCGGTGGGAAGTGGGTAGAAGTGATATCAGAGGCCCCCTGCTTCCCGAGGAAGGTCTCCTCGGAGGTGGGTAAGGTTATAGTCGGGGTCGGGGAGGGGACTAGGCTGAGGTTAGGGGATAGGGAAATAGTGGCTGAGGAGCCCTATCCAGTGGTAGAATTGCCTGTATGCGATAGAGTGCGTCTCGAGGTGATGGGATGTATGGAGTGATAGATATCGGTACCACCGGGATAAAGCTCTCAGTTTACGATGAGGAGCTCAGGAAGATCCATTATGAGAAGCACATTCTGGGCTTCGAGCAGTTGGAAAGCGGCTTCATAGAGCAGGATAGTAGGAGACTGGCTGAGGTAGTGAGAGGGCTTTCCAAGAAAGCTAGGGAACTAGGAGTAAAGAAACTGGGCATATGCACTTACAGAGCATCTGTACTAGCTTGGAGGAAGGATGGAAGCCCCCTGACTAACGTGATAACTTGGATGGATGGAAGAGGGATTGAAGTAATATCTAAACTTTCAATGATAGCTAGAGCCTTGAAGAAGCTCAGTGGATCCCTCAATACGATACTGAGTCCGGATTCACCAGCAGTCCTACTGAAATGGATATATGAGAGGATGGGGATTGAGAAAGACGTAGAGGATGGCAAAGCTTTCGCATGGACCCTGGACTCCTTCCTAATTTACAATCTGTCTGGGAAGTTCCTATCAGATTCTACTAACGCGACTCTCACTGGATTGATACATCCGAAGGACCTGTCCAAGATAGATATAGTCTTCGATCTCTTGAAGCTCCCTGGAGTAACTCCCGATGTCGTTGAAAATGTCGCTGATCTCGGGAGATTTGAGGGCATGGATTTGGTCGTCTCGATAGCTGATCAACAATCAGCAGCCGTGGGCATGGGGGTCTTAGAGAGGGGGAAGGTCGAGAGCGTCCATGGGACCGGTAGTTTCATAGAGGCAGCGACATCCGAATTCACAATGCCCAAAGGGGGCTTAATTCCACTCATAATCCTGAACTTGGGAGGGAGGAGGGTCTACGGATTGGAGGGGTTCATAAGGTCGACTGGATCCACTGTAGACTGGCTTAAGGAAGTGGGCCTCTTCTCGAGTTACGATGAGATGGAGGAACTAGCTAGGATGGGGAGGAGGAAAGCGATACTCGTACCCTCATTGGGGGGCCTAAGGGTCCCCAGGGCAGATAAATTGAGGGGCATCATAACCGGGCTCGATCTCTCGACGAGGAGAGCCGATATAGTTTCGGGAATCGCCTGGGGAATCTCAATCCATCTGGCGATCATAATAGAGAGGATGAGGTCCCATTTGGGATCCCTGAGGGAGCCCCTACTCTCGGCAGGAGGATATTCTAGGTCAGATTCCTTCCTCCGGAGGCTCTCAGACCTAAGCGGGATGAGGGTAGCGAGAGTGAAGGATACTGAAGCTAGCTCATTCGGTGTCGCGAAGTTACTGGCTTACTCCGATGGGAAATTGAGTTACGAAGATCTCCACGAGACCCCCGAGGTGGATGCCTCTTTCGAGCCTGGGATGAGTGAGGATGAGAGGAATTTCCTAATTAAGGAATACTCGAAGCTTCTGGAGGTGATAACTAGTTGCGAGAGGAATCCTTTCATGAGGGGGAGTTTCTGAGGGAGTTAGAGGCTGCAGTGGGAGGGAGGTGCTCCTCATCCCCTGATACGCTGAGGATCTACAGCAGGGATTACTGGCCCCTGGCCCTCCTGAAGGAAGTCAAGGGAGAGGAGCTACCCCTGCCCATAGCTGTAGCTTGGCCTGAGAGCTTGGAGGAAGTCGTTAAATTAGTGAAGCTATGCAATGAGTACCGGGTCCCGTTCGTCCCATACGCCGGGGGGTCAGGAGTAATAGGAGCTACTATATGCGAGAGGTGCTTAGTGATAGATGTTAAGAGGATGAATAAAGTGATCCATCTATCCGAAGAGGATTCCTACGTTCTAGTAGAATCGGGGATCATGTTGAGGAAGCTAGAGGAGTTCCTAAATGGCAGGGGATTCACCCTGAGGCACTTCCCCCAATCCTACCCAGAGGCAGCGATAGGGGGACTGATAGCAACAAAGAGCGTGGGTCAATACAGCACGAAGTACGGTGGGATAGAGGATCTCTTGATAGATCTGGAGGCCGTAGCTCCGGACGGAGGGGTCATACCCCTCAGGAGGAACATAGTCCCTAGGGCCTCAACAGGGCCCGAGATAAAGTCCCTCCTCTTGGGAAGCGAGGGGCAGCTAGGGATAATAACTAAAGCTGCCTTGAAGGTATTCAAGATACCCCCATTCGATTATAAGAATTCATTCGCTTTTAAGAGCTTCGAAGATGCTCTAATGGCTGTCAAGGAGATAGTCCAATCTGGCTTAACTCCGGCAGTCGCTAGAGTATACGATGAGGACGATTCATCAGTCAGGTTCGGGGATGGGAGGGATTTGCTCATCCTGATACTTGAGGAGTACTCTAAGCCCCTATTGGAGGCGAAGGTCAGCGAGATCGGGAGGATTATCTCCAGATATGGGGGTAGGGAAGCAGGGGAAGATTACGTTGAGAAGTGGCTCGAGAAGAGATTCGATGTTATAAGCGAGCTCAAGAAATTAGTTGTTCCAATGGGTCTCTGGTTCGAGACGATAGAGACAGCTGCTACCTGGAGCAACTTAATTAAGATCCACTCTAAGTTCAAGGAGATAAAGAAGGTGAGGGGGGTTTACGCTGTCTTAGCCCATGCATCTCACTTCTACGAAGTCGGGGCATGTCTCTATTTCACATTGACATATGAAGCGGATGAGAAGGTTTACTGGGATATCTGGAGGGAGGCTATGAGAGTAGTGCTCGAGAACGGAGGAACTATAAGCCATCACCATGGGATAGGGCTCCTCAGAAGGGAATGGATTTTCAGTGAGATAGGGCCTTCCCTAGATTACTTGAGGAGGATTAAGAGCGCTCTAGATCCTAGGAAACTCAGCAACCCTGGAAAGTTCCTCGGGTGAGATCTTGGCAATTGGAATGATTAGAGCGATAAAGTTGACGCCCTCGCTCCTCCTGAGATTCTTTAGAAGGAAGGAAGTGAGGGTCCCTTGTATTTACTGCCCCGGTATATGCATAGCTTCCTGCCCCACTTTCCTAGAGAGCGGTAACATGATGCTCAGCCCCCTGGGCTACTCCAGGCATCCTGAGATCGGGAGGAGGGAATGCCTCAAGTGTTGGAGGTGCGTATCCGAATGCCCCCTCAACTACGAGCTGCCCGAGACGTTCTCGGATGGGATAGAGGTGGGACTGGAGTTAGTGAGGGAAGGGACTCCGATGCTCCTATCCGTTGAAGGTCTCGATGAGGGATACGCTTCCAGGCTTGCGGAGGAGCTCGAAGCTGGTTTTTGCATAGCCAAAGGTCTCTTAAGGAGGTACGATGATGGATGCAGGATAGAGAATCTCTCGGAGATCAGGAGGAGGCTTAAGGGGATTAAGGTGCTCTCATTATCCCCCGAGGCATCTCATTCCCTCGGAATACCCTTCCTCTTGGAGGCAGCGCACGAGCTCCCGCTCAAGCTCGAATACGAGGGGTCCGTCCATATCCCCTGCCTGCTCTCGGATAGGAGTGAGAGTATAGTACATAACCTCGAGCTAATCGGGGCAAAAATAAATGGAGTGATCAAGGACTCCTGTCTGAAGCAGAGCATTCCAGATGCTCTAATCTTATGCCCTAGGGCTCCCAAGAACATTTACGATCTGCTGGAAATCAGGACCCTATAGGTGCCCTCTCCCCGTTTAGCTCCACCTCGCATCTTCCCTTAAGCGAGATTATCGCTATCTCCCCCTTAGTGGGCTCTATGTTCCTCAAGTTCACCTTAATCCCCCCGCAGATGAGACTGGCATTCCCCCTCCAGGTCGCAGCGTAAACATCATCGAATATCTTGTGTATCCTGAAGCCGTTCTTCAGTAATACCCAGTCATCTATAACGCCTTTCGTGTATATGACTTGGGGAGGCTCCATCTTCAATTCGAGGCACTCATCAGGCCTTATGCTCATATTAAGTATCTTTATCTCAGCTCCCCTGGGGAATTTGACGAGTAGGGCGACTGTCTGTATGAAAACAGTGTAATTCCTCTTGAATGCAGTCACGTTAGTGCTGAATATTACCTTACCATCCCTCAATATCTGCAAGGGGAGGCTCATCTCCAGCTCATCGTCCGTAGGTAAGTATATCCTGTACCTGACTAAGGAGTAGCAGGATCCCTCGCAGGAGAGGAGCGCTGACTCGAGGTAGTGGTAAGTTGAGTTGACCATGCAGAGCCTTGATGATACTTCATCGAGATCGGGCCATAGGATCTTGAGCTCCTTAACTGAAGCTTCCTCGCTCATCCTATACAGGTAGAAGGAGGAGAGGAGGGCTAGAATTATTATAGAGGCTAGTGCTATTGGCTTCCAATTCATCGCATCATCTCGACTGTAAAAATATAAAAAGGAACCGGAAGGGTAGGTCGGAAGAGGTGGGGATCATGCAAGGTGGTTCACTTTGGCGGTGAGGAGGAGTTCAAGGTAACGCCTTGGGAAGTCGAGGGGGTCGTCGACTACGATAGGCTCATACTTGAGTTCGGGACGAAGCCGCTGACTGAAGATCTAATAGAGAAGACGAGAGAGCTAACTAAAAGTGATCTCCCGATATTCCTGAGGAGGAAGTTCTTCTTCTCTCACAGGGATTATGACTTAGTCCTCAAGGATTACGAGGAGGGGAGGGGCTTCTTCCTGTACACCGGGAGGGGTCCCTCTGGGCCAATGCACATAGGCCACATAATACCCTTCTACATGACCGCTTGGTTCCAGGAGAAGTTCGATGTGAACCTCTACATACAAGTCACGGACGATGAGAAGTTCATAATACATCCCGAGTTCGAGTTCGAGGATACGAAGAGGTGGGCGCTCCAGAACATATTCGATATAGCTGCCGTGGGCTTCAATCCGGATAAGACTTTCATATTTCAGAACAGCGAGTACACGAAGATATATGAGATAGCGATCCCCATCTCAAAGAAGATCACATTTTCAACGGCTAGGGCAGTCTTCGGTTTCAATGAGAGCAGTAAGATAGGTATAATATTCTATCCAGCTATACAGGCTGCGCCTACTTTCTTCGAGAGGAGGAGGTGCTTGATACCCGCAGCTATAGATCAAGATCCATACTGGAGGATCCAGAGGGATATAGCTGAGAGCTTGGGTTACTTCAAGACGGCAGCTATACATGGGAAGTTCTTCCCTCCCCTGACGGGCATCTCAGGTAAGATGAGCGCTAGCATGCCGGAGACGGCTGTCTACCTGACTGACGATCCTGAGACCGTTAGGAGCAAGATATGGAAGTACGCATTAACTGGAGGCCAGGCGACAGCTCAGGAGCAGAGGATCAAGGGAGGGAATCCGGAAGTCTGCGTAGTATTCAAGTGGCTCGAGATATTCTTCGAGCCCGATGATCAGAAGCTGAGGAGGAGGTACGAGGACTGCAGATCTGGAGCTATACTCTGCGGGGAGTGCAAGGACTACCTCATATCTAAAGTCCAAGCGTTCCTGAGGGAGCATTCTGAGAGGAGGAAGGCTGTTGAGCCGATCGTGGAGAAGATGAAGTACACAGGGAAGCTGGCGAGGGAGATGTGGGATCTTCACATACCTGAGGCTCTGAGGAGGTAATTTTAAGCTTTGAGATACCTCAATACTCTTTATTTCGTAACAGAAGTTTTAGAAACTTCTTAACAAAAGATACTCTTAAACAAGAGTTAGATAGATTAGATAAAAATAAGGTGAGAGTTTAGGCGGGCTTCGGGGCCTTTATCCTCTTATATGCCTTGTAACCTTCTGCCACCATAAACAGGGCCAGTATTATGAGAATAATATTTACGGCCGCCGCTATCCCAGCTCCTACCTTAGTAGGATCCTTGATGTAACCAGTGATCCCTGAGTAAGAGAGCCAGATGAGCGCCCCTAAAGTCGTGATTATCATGAAGGCCATCGGTATAGCTGTGAATACAGTCCTCTTCTTCTCTCTCAAGAGCCACAATGTGATTATCATCAGGGCTAGGCCTGCCATCAGCTGATTAGCTCCGCCGAAGGTCCCCCAGAGGTAGGCGAAGGTAGCTCCGGTCTTGGGGCTCGTCACTATGTAGACGATAAGCATCACGATGAATGCGCTTATGTACTTATTCCTGAAGATCCCTCCAACACTCGGCCCGGCCAGTTCTGATAATACGAGCCTCGTTATCCTCAATCCTATATGCATTATAGTTATCGCGAGTATTATCAGCATCACAGTTGTATACACTTTTGCGAAATCCATCGGAACTCCTATCTTGCTCAATAGGGTAGATCCTCCAGTCACGAAGTTTGCTGCTGTCTTCCCAGCCTTTATGTTCCCAATGGCGACATCGGGTGAGAGTATGGCAGCTGTCGTCAGTGATACGAGAGCCATTATGCCCTCGGCTATCATAGCCCCTCCTCCGACGAAGGAGGCATCCATCTCATTATCCAGCTGCTTCGATGTTATGGAGGAGCCTATTAGGGAGTGCCATCCTGAGATCGCACCGCATGCAATTGTGACGAAGAGCATCGGCCAGAGAGGCCCGCTGAAAGTAACGTTAGGATCGTAGAATGTCGTTACAGCTGGGCTGGAGTAAGTTATACCGGAGAACATACCTATTATTATCCCTATGATACCGAAGTAGACGAGGTAGAACGAGAGGTAATTGATGGGTTGTATGAATACCCATATCGGGAGGACGGCTCCGAGGAAGCAGAATATTAGGACCATCCACATCCAGAAGTCTATGGTCCATATCCCCAGATCCACCTTCACTGGGACGAGGTTCCCGAGGTAGACTCCTATGTACATCAGTATTATAGCGATTATAGTCGTGTAGACTATGTTTATCTTGAGCTTGTAAGTCGCATAGCCCGCGAGAACTCCAACTATCGTTGTTATTACGATCGGCAGTGGGGATTGCGGGATCGTGTTGAGCAGGCCGCTCACCACATTCGTGAATGATGAGAGGATGAGCACAACGTACCATAAGATATACCATAGCAATATGGTCCTGGCCCTAGGGGATATGAGCTCATAAGTTATCGGTCCGAAGGAGGAGCCCTCAGACCTCACGGAGACCATTATGCTACCGTAGTCATGTATCCATCCTATGAATATCGTCCCGAAGAGTATCCAGAGGAAAGCTGGGAGCCACCCCCACTGAATGGCTAATATGGGCCCCAAAACGGGTCCGAGTGCAGCTATACTCTTCCACTGAAATCCAAATAGGACATATCTATTCGATGGGAAGAACTCTATGCCATCCATGTAGACGTGCGCTGGTGTTGCTCTCTTCGGATCGCTCTCCATCACGTTACGATCGAACCACTTGACGTAAAACCTGTAAGCGATTCCATATAAGACGATACCAACGAGGACCACGACTATGGCATACATAGCGGGTCGTAAGTGCTTACGACTTGAAGCTTATAAACATTAGCTCTTAGGAAGTGAATATCATTTGGAATAATCATGGTTTATCATAAAGTGCTCAATTATGTTATTCCACAGACCCATAATTATATAATTTTGATTAACTAAAGTGCACGTGACTATGGATCATTAAACCTTAAGGGCCTAATGATGCTCAAACTTTCCATTTATAAACGAGAAATGTTTTTATAACATTTCAGGGAGAATACTGGGCGGAGTTATGATCTCCAAGCTAACTCATGCGCTGAAGAACTTCATATATGGGGCTACTACCTATGATTATGTTATCGATCTAATGCATAAACAATTTCTCCATGAATGCCTATTTCAAGCAGCGATTTTCGGCGATAGATACGGGATTCCCACATCAAACTACTATAGGCTGAGGCTTCTCCCACTTTTGATGAAAAAATTCCCACTATTTGACAGGGAAATCCTGAGAGAGAAGGATCTTCTTGAGAAGCTTTAATTAAAAATAGATACACAGTTTATTCATCAACTTATCATTTCTTTTTTAGATGTTATTCATTTAGTACATTAAGAGACAGTTGAAAGTGCGAGAGTGGAGGAGCATAATTTATAAATTAAGTCCCCCGTATAATTGCGGGTTAGAGCATGGGTCTACTCAGGAAGAAGAGTAAGGAAGGGGGAGAAGGGAAGGGTAGTGAGGCTGTAAAAGCCTTAAAGAGCCTAGTATATGGAATGGCAGCTCATGGGATGGTTTCATATGCATTAAAGACTAAGATGCATCTGGAAAATCTTTTCATGTTGATAACATTGGGGGATATGTTAGGTCTACCAGTCCTCCCTCCCTATTACACTCTGAGGCTTTTACCTTATGCTGTTCCACATGTTAAGACTTGGAAGAGGACCTTGTTAAGGGAGAGGGATGTCACCGATCTCATAGTAGGGTGAGCAAATGAACATGAGGGAATACTTCGAATCCCACCCGAATCTGAAGTACATAATATTCGGTGGAAAAGGCGGTCTGGGGAAGACGACGCTTTCAGCGACTACCTCCTTCTGGTTGGCTAAGAGGGGCAAGAGAGTGGTCGTCTTCTCAACAGATCCTCAAGCCAGTCTCACGGACATATTCGAGAGGAACATATTCGGCAAGGGGGAAGTCGAGATAGCGCCCAACCTCTATGCTCTAGAGATAGATGCTGATAGACGTATTGCTGAATATCAGGAGGAGATAAGAAGGAAAATAATCGAAAGGTATGGTGAGGTACCACCTGAAATAAATGATTACATAGAATCGGCGGCGGCAGAACCTGCTATGGCAGAATCAGCTACTTTCGACGCGATGGTCGAGTTAATGACGAGTGGGAAGTTCGATATGTACATATTCGATATGATGCCCCACGGTCACGCGATAAGGTTCCTCGGGATGGGGCAGCTCCTAGACGCTTGGATCGATAAGGTAGTAGAGACTAGGAAGAAGGCAGCCGAGTATGGAGATGTAGCTGCTGTTATGAGCGGAAAGGGATCTCTAGCACAGGAAGATGAGATATTGAATGAGTTAGAGTTCATAAGATCGAGGCTGGATTTCGTCAGTAAGATAATGAGGGATACTGAGCATACAGCATTCTTCTACGTCCTGATACCAGAGGAGATGGCGATACTAGATACTCAGAAGGCGATAAAGATGTTCGGGGAATTCGGCATACCTATAAGCGGTGTTATAGTGAATCAAGTCTACCCCGTGGAATTGCTGGATGATCCCTCCACACCTGAGTTCCTTAGGAACAGGATAATGATGCAGCAGGAGCATATGAAGAGGATAAAGGAGCTCTTCGGGGATCTCATACTCGGGGTTGTACCTATGCTGGATAGGGAGCCCAAGGGTCTTGAGATGCTTGAAAAACTAGCTAAAATACTCTATGGGGGGTGATTATATGCCATCAATGAGCTTCTCAGATTATATCAGCTCGAGTCCCTCTCTTCGCTACCTCTTCTTCGGGGGGAAGGGTGGCGTAGGGAAGACAGTCACAGCTGCAGGAACTGCTAAATTCTTCGCGGATTTAGGAAAGAGAACAATAATTTCATCCACAAATCCCGTTCACAGCTTATCTAGCATCTTCCAGAGAGATATATGGGGGAAGGGAGTTCAGAAGATAAGCGAGAATCTCTATGCAATTGAATTCAATATAGAGAGGACAGTGGAAAGGTATAGAGCCGATATGAGGGAGAAACTCATGGCGTTCATAAAATCAGCCGATATTCCGGTAGATCCTGAGCCTTTCTTAGATGCAGCCACCACAAATCCAGCATTCGAAGAGGCAGCGATGTTCGATGAGATGGTCGATTTGATATTGAAGGATGAATTCGATGTCTACGTCTTCGATACTGCTCCAGTAGCGCACACATACAGGCTGCTCGGCCTATCCAAGGTCTACGATCTCTGGCTCAAGAGATTGATAAAGAGCAGGGAGGAGGCATTATCAACGAAGGTTAAGCTTTCCTTCAGGAAGGAGAAGATACTGGAGGAGATGAAGAAGGACCCGATCCTTCAAAGCGCGCTTGAGACGAGGAAGAAGACCGAAGAAGCTAAGAAAATATTGACTGACTCATCGAAGACAGCGTTCTTCTTCGTGACATTACCCCTCGCCCTCCCCATAGCTGTGATAGAGAGGTTCATCACATGGGTCAAGGCCTTCGATATACCCATAGGCGGCGTGATAGTGAATGGAGTAATCCCTAAGTCGCTCGGGAGAGTCCCTAATCCATCGACTTATGTCGTGAATAAGCTCAAGGAACAAGATGGTTACCTAGAACTGATCCATCAGAAATTCCCCGATCTCGTGAGGGCTTATGTCCCCCTATATGAAAGGGAAGTAGTGGGGCTCGAGATGATAGGTAAGGTAGCTGAGGCCCTGAGGAGCGGAGGGTTCGAGTTAATCCAATGAGTCAGAGTATTGGAGCGATCTCACCAGCCTTAACCAATATATCGAACATCTTTCTTATTGATTCATCATCCTCTATCCTCCCCATCACTTTCACCCATTTGTAATCCCTACCCATCTTCAGGGATTCAAGACAGCTCTCAGAGTCCTTCAGATAGCCCCTGATTCTATCGATGAGGGCGAACGCTTTCTCTCTATCATCCGTTACTACTACGAAATTGAGATCGGGTATCTTCACGCCCCTCCCGGGATCTGTGCTCTCACCTCTCCTGATCTCGATATTTACATCTGGCATTTCCACGAGCTCTCCCCAGAGGAAAATTCTATCCTTATCCTTAGTTATCGGATATAGTATGTAGAACAGTGGGTTCTCCCTCCACGTTAGAGAGACCGTGATATCTATCCTACTGAAGTTACTCCCCTTTTTAGGTATGCAAAGGGCTTTGAATCCTCTACCATATCTCATGAATCCTAGATAATCTGAGTAAGGCGTGAAAACCTCTTTTATCTTCTCAGCATGCCTCCTGAACTCTTTAGATGTCCTCCAGAGGCCTATCGTGAATAGTATCGCGAGCACCAAGACGATGAGGAGTAAAGCATAAGCCTCTGTCATCGGGCAGAATGTCAGTAGAGTGTATATAAAGGGAGCAGTGATTTGATGCTCCATGGGAGAGCTATTCATGAGCCCTATGGAGTAGGAGGAGTATTGAAGCGATGGATTTCATGTCCTTAACGCTATCAAGATCACTCAAGTATTCCTCAGGCCTCATTAAGACTTTCTCAAGTATTTCTCCTCTCTCAGGATGCGGTATCCCTGGCTTCAGCCCCTTAGCTATGAATATGTGCATTAGCTCATCGCTATACCCCGGGGAGACGAAAGCTGATGCTACCCTCTCAACGTACTGAGCTCTATATCCAGTTTCCTCCTCAAGCTCCCTTATAGCAGCTTCCCTCGGATCCTCGCCATCCTCAACTCTCCCAGCTGGGAGCTCCAAGATCCAGGAGGCTATAGCAGCCCTATACTGCCTCAGGAAAACCACCCTTCCATCATCCAGCAGAGGTATTATGACTACGGAACTCCCGAAGGAGACGAGGTCCTTCTCTATCTCATCCTCCCCCCTCGCTAAAATTCTCCTGAAGAGCTTGACCCTCCTACCGGAGCAGAGGAGTTCATCCCTCACTACCCTAGGTTCCTCCAAGCTCATAAAACAGGATCTCGGGTCGAATTTTTAATGGTGCTCAACCCCCTCCTAGGGGAGGGAAGAGGGAGAACTCATCCCCATCCTCCAATGCATCCTCCATCCCCGGCCATTCTCCCCTCCTAACTAAGATGTAGCTCCTAGACCCCACTTTCCTATCGATCAATTTCCCCCTGAATCCCTCGAACCTCTCCTCTATGGCTCTGAGGAGATCTAAGACAGTGGATCCCTCGGGCATCTCAAAAGTAACATGATCAGTTCCAGCTATATCCTTGTAGAAAGCGTGGAACTTGACATTCACCCTCATCGCATACTTGAGTAATGCAAACTTAAAAGGTTAGCGGTCACTTATATCCGTTATCTCAGCCCCCTGATACTCAGCTATCCTCTCCGGTGAGATCTCAATGAGCCTCCTCCTAGATCCCCCTCCCCCGTAAACCACGCGCCTCTCCATGACCTTCCTATCGATCAGAGTCCTCATTGGGATCCCCACAGGGGGGACTTCCCCCACCTCGAATCCTGTCAGTTCCTTGACCTCCTCGGGCCTCGCCAATCTTCCCCTCAGCTTACTCAGATCCAACCTAGATGTCCCATCCAAAATAGCTAGCAGGGGGCCCTCCTCAGTTATCACCACCAAGCTCTTTATTATCTGCCCTTCCTCAACCCCAAGCTCTCTAGCAGCTTGCTTAACTGTCACTACATCTCTCCCCACTTCAATTATCCTACCGCCCAGCTTCCTGACTATATCCTCTATGCTCATCTCTCCAGCACCCTTATCCCCCTGGCCTTGAGCTTCAATGAGTAAATGTAGCCTCCAAGTATTTCCTCGGGCCTCAATTCCTCCAGCTCATCGTTGAACCCTCCCCCAACCTCCAAGGAGCCCTCGCCGGAGAGGATCTTTCCGTAAGTTATCTCCGGGACGAACTCAACGAACTCATCCAATTCGATGGGCTTCAGATACCTCCTGAGGAGCCAGCTCCCGAATCCCTCAAAGGGTAGACTCTCCTCCTTCTTTGAAGGCTCTACTATTACTCTGAATAAGTTGTAGCCCGATCTATAAGCTACTCCCCCGTATCTCTTCGCTTCGAAGAGATCGTGAAATCTAGTCATCTCTATTTGAGCCATCTTCTTAGGGAAGCCGAATACTATCCCCCTGAGGAGGGATACATCATTATCTACGTACATGAAGGGGCAGAAACCGTAAACCTTACCCTTGAACTCGACCTTAACGAATACAGCTGCTTCCTTATACTGAAGTAAGCCAGGAGATAGATAAGTAAGATCCTCAGAGCTTGGAGAGAATGATATTATATCAGAAACATAGAACCAGAGATCTCCAAGGGGATTCAAACCATCAGGAAGGACTTTTTCCATTCTAGAGGGATCCCCTCTCGCGTGGACTGCCACAGCATCCATGACGTAAGTCCAGGGACCATCGGGAACTAGGGCAGACCTCCCCGAGGGAGTGAGCGGGCCGCTCCAGGGCATGGGCTTAGCTACCCCATAAAATAAAAAAGGTTACTCCTTGATGTAAGGCCTTCCCAAGTCCCTGGGAGCCCTCCCCCTCCTGAAGAGGGAGCTGACTATTATCAGGACCCCCAAGTAGGGTATTATCCTGAATATGTAGGAGAGGGACGTCAAGTTCAAGCCAGGGTTGATAAGCTGGATCTTGACAGGAAGATAGAGAGAAATAGCATCGAAGAAGCCGAAGATGAAGCTGCCAGCTATTGATAGGGCCGGATTCCATCCGCTCAATGCCACTATAGCCAGAGCTATGAAACCCCTTCCCGCTGAGATGTGCCTAGTGAACTGGCCTATCCACCCCACCACTATATAAGCCCCTCCTATCCCAGTCAGAGTGGCCCCGAGCAAAGTAGCGAGGAACCTCGTCCTGAGGACGTTCACCCCCATAGCCTCAGCGGCTCTTGGATCCTCACCGCAAGCCCTCAATCTTAGGCCCGAAGATGTCCTGAAGAGCCAGAACCAGCAGATTATCGCTATAATCAGGGCTATGGGGAGCAGGGGAGATATGTAGAGGGGGGCCCCGAAGAATGGGATCTTTGATACCATGGGAGAGGCTCCATGATGGCCCCAGGTGTTTATCAAACCCAGTATGCTTATCCCGTATGCGAAAGTATTGAAGCCGACGCCAGCTATTATCTGATCTCCCCTCAGGTAGACGCTTATGAATCCGTGGAGCAAGCCGGCTGAGAGGCCGGAGAGGGCGCCGGCTAGGAGGCCCAAGTAGGGGTCGTTCGTGCTGAAGGTCACGAGGGAGGATACGAAGGCTGAGAGTATGAGTATCCCCTCTAGCCCTATGTTAACTACCCCGCTCCTCTCAGTGACTATCTCACCGACGCTAGCTAGTAGGAGGGGTATCATCGCCACTAGAGCTTGAGAAGTCAGGCTCAGGAGATCCTCTATCATCTTCTCACCCTCAAAATCCTCACCAAATAGGGGACTGAGAGGACTATCACTATCATCCCTATAAGAGCATCAGCTAGCTCCGTTGGAACTCTAGCCCTCAATTCAGCAGCCTCCCCTCCTATCAGGAGCATTGAGAGGAAAATGGATGAGAGTATTATGCCTATGGGGTTGTTCCTGCCTAGGAGGCCGGCCCCTATTCCAGCGAAGCCCATCCCGTAGAGCCCGGACATCGTGGAATCTATAGCATGGGTGTGCCCTAGGATGAGGAGAGAGCCGCCCAGACCGCTCATAGCTCCTCCGATGATCATAGATACTATTATTGAGCTCTCCGGATTGAATCCAGCGTATCTAGCTGTCCTAGGTGAGATGCCGACGACCCTCATTCTGTAGCCCAGGGCCGAGTGATATATGAGGAAGTACATAGCCAGAGAGGTGAGCACAGCTATAGGAAATATGATAGGTATGGAGAGTGACTGTATCCTCAGATAATCTATCCTAGCGGCCTTGGGGACCGAGACGGATTGGTACGGCATTAGGGGATCGAAGAGGTAAGTCGATATTAGATAGAGGAGGGAGAAGTAGATCATCCAGTTGAACATTATCGAAGTTACCACTTCGTTGACACCCCTCTTCACCTTTATCAAAGCTATTAGGGCTGAGAGAAGGCCTCCAGCTGCCATGCCAATGAGCATAGAGAGGAGAGGGTTCCCCGTAACATATGCTATCAGTAGGGAGGCTAGAGCCCCAAGGTAGAACTGCCCCTCCCCTCCTATATTGAAGACACCGACTAAAGAGGGTATTGAGAAAGCTAGGGCTGTGAGGATCAGGGGGGTGCTCCTTATCATCAGGTAAGTGGGGTTGCTCAGGCCCTCCCTTATGACTATCGAGAAGACTATGTTGGCATCGTATCCCATTAAAATGAGCATGATATAGCCGATGAAGAAGCTCATGATTATTGAGAGGGATACCTCGAGTATTATCCTACGCATTCACACCACCCATTAGCAATCCCAGCCTCTCGAGGGTGAGGTTCTCGCTCCTCTCAATCCCCACAAACTTCCCCTCATAAATAACGGCTATCCTATCGCACAACTCGAATATCTCATCTAGATCGCTCGATATCAATATTATGGATCTCCCCTCCTCCCTGAACTTGAGTAAGGTACTCCTTATGAACTCCGTAGCGGCCACATCGAGCCCCTGAGTGGGCTCACTCACTATCAGGACTTTAGGAGCTTTTATAATCTCCCTTCCGACTAGCAGCCTCTGCTGATTACCGCCACTCAGGTACTTAACCTGACTCCTCACCGAGCCCACTATGTTGAACCTCTCTATTATCTCCCCAGCTCTACCCGAAGCTCGGGGCCAGATTATCCTGCCTCCCCTCCCCAGGAAGCTCCTCAGGCTGGTGAGGATGGAGTTCTCCATCAAGTTCATCTCTAGGACCAAGCCCACTGCCCTAGAATCCGGAATATATGCCAAGCCCTCCCTATACCTAGCTTCAGCCGGTAGGTCAGTTATATCCCTACCATCCAAGAGTATCCTTCCCCTCTCCACCCTCCTCATCCCAGCCAGAGCTTCAGCGAGCTCCAGCTGCCCGTTCCCCTGGACACCAGCTATCCCAAATATCTCGCCCTCATGGAGCTCGAAGGATACTCCCTTAACTGCATGGAGCCCTCTATCATCCCTCACCCATAGGTCCTCGACCCTCATGACCTCTCCACCCGGGGAGGAGACGCTCCTCTTAGCCGGAACGATGCCCCTGCCGACCATCATAATGGCTAGCTCCTCCTCGCTCACCGAGGGGGTTTCGTAAGTGCCCACTCTCTCCCCCTTCCTCAAGATCGTCACTCTATCCGTTATCTCCTTAACTTCCCTCAGCTTGTGAGTTATGAAGATTATCGCGATCCCCTCTTCCCTGAGCTCTTTGAGGATCCTGAAGAGCTCCCTGCTCTCAATCGGAGTAAGGACGGATGTGGGTTCATCGAATATTATCAGTTTAGGCCTGGATAGGAGGACCTTTATTATCTCAACTCTCTGCTGCACTCCGACGGGCAGATCCTCGACGTTCGCTTCCAGGGGGACCCTGAACTTGAGCCTCTCCATAACATCCTCAGCTCTCCTTTTCACCTCCTCTATCCCCACCCTCTGGAAGGAGCTCAGGTAGAGATAGAAGTTCTCAAGGACGCTCATCGTGGGCACGAGGGAGAACCTCTGATAGACCATGCTTATGCCGCTCCTCATCGAGTCCCATGGCCCCTTGAATGAAACAGCCCTTCCGGAGAAGATTATCTCCCCGCTAGTTTGCTTTATCTCCCCATAGAGGATCCTCATGAGCGTAGTTTTCCCAGCCCCGTTCTCTCCCAGGAGACCGTGGATCTCGCCCTCCGAGGCCTCGAAGTCCACTCCCCTGAGGGCTACCACGCCATCAGGATATACTTTAGTTATCCCCCTCATCTCCACCAATTTCAACGATAACACCTCCAAAAGATGAACCTCCTGAAGAACTGAGCTTCAAGCTATCTGAAACTAAAAGCCCCATATCTCGTTGAGGGCGCGATAATATAAAAATTTAAGGGAGAGTTAGCCCTTCTCCAGGGCAGCATCCAGGTTCCCGGAGAGAAGCTCCCTGATTATGGAATCATATTCTTCGTGATTAGCTGGCGTCTTGAACTTTATCTCTCCCTTCATTATCTTCTCCTTGAGTTCATCGGCTATCCTCTGAGTGTCCTCAGGTATATAAGCCTTCCTCTGCTGATCCACGATCTTCACGACATCATCGGGAGTCATATCCTTCAATTGCTTCGCCTCATAGGCGAGAGTAGCGAACTCCTTCACACCATCGAGGTCCCATATTCCGACTCCTCCTTCCTTGAGCCCAAGAGTAGTTATCCCTCCCTTCCAAGTCCCCTTGACTACCATCTCTATAGCGGTGTAAACAGCGACGTCTACCCTCTTAGCTCCACTCAACGGTATATCCTTCGGGGATATCCATTCCTGACTAGCATCCTGGCCTATGGCTAGGGCTGCGATCTTCCCCTGCCTGGAGTTCCACTCCTTAACGGCGTTGAACATGCCTATATGCGTCAAGCCAGCTAGACCATAGAGGACCTTGACGTCCTGCTGGAGCAGCGTCATGGCAGCGTTGTAGCCAGCTTGAGTATCAGTGAAGGTACCGGTGTACTGCCAGACGAAATCCATCTTCTGTCCCGTGGCCTTCTCATAGTACTTGACACCGTAGAGATAGCCGACGTGGAACTTCCAGAGGGGAGGAATGTCCATCCCAGCTACAGCACCCACTTTGTTCCCTCCTAAGGACTTGGCCATCCCCGAAGCTAATACTCCGACAATAGCTGCGCATTCCTGCTCCCTGAACAATATGTCCACCTCATTCTTCCTCGCGATCCCGGTCGTGGAATCTATTAATGCGAACTTCTGATCCGGGAATTTATCCGCTGTCTTGTTCAGAGCATCGGTCCACAGGAACCCTATCAAGACTAAGAGGTCATATTCGCCCCTCTTACTCAGATCCTCAAGTAATGGGACCATGTCCGCGAGTGATTTAGGTGTTAGAGTCTCTATTTCTATACCGAAATCCTTCTGGGCCTTAGTAGCTCCTAGATAGGCCATATCATTGAAGCTGAGATCTCCCCTCCCTCCGACATCGAAGAGTATGGCGACCTTGACCTTCTTAGTGGGCGTCGGTTGAGCTGGCTGAATGAGGAAATAGGCTGCTACCGCAGCCACTATTATGATCAAGATGAGGAGGGTTGCCCCCACTTTACTCAGACCATCTCTCCTCATAAGGGGCACCTCGATGTAGCGGAGCGGAAGCTTAAAAGCTTGGGGATGAGCATCAACTCCGCGATGAGGGCTTTAGTACTCCACGCTCCGAGGGATCTGAGGCTCGAAGACGTTGATGAGAGGAGCCCTGGGAATGGATGGGTCAAAGTGAGGGTCAGGAGAGTCGGTATATGCGGCACGGACAAATCTATTTACCTCGGCGATTACGCGGCGAGGAAGCTCCCCATAATATTGGGGCACGAGATCTCGGGCGAGATCGTTGAAGTGGGTGAGGGCGTTGATGAGAGGATTATAGGGCAGAGAGTAACTAGCGAAATCAATTTGAGCTGCGGGGAATGCTCCTTCTGTAAAAGAGGATTGAGGGAGCACTGCTTGAGAAGGGAAGCATTAGGGATAAGCTTAGATGGTGGGATGGCAGAGTACGTGCTGACCAGAGCGGATCTCATCCATCCAATAGGTGATCTGAGCTGGCTTCAGGGCGCATTCATCGAGCCTTTAGCGGCTGCATTGAAACCATTCTTCCTCATGCCCCCTCCTCCATCATCTAGCATAGCCGTAGTGGGTGTGGGAACGATAGGCCTCCTCTCAGTTCAGGTATCAGCACTTTTCGCCCCTAAGAGGCTCGTAGCTATCTCAAGGAGGAGGGGCAGGAAATCAGAGTTAGCTGAAATATTTGGCGCTGAGTCTATGACCGTTGAGGAGGCTTTAAACTTAAAGGGGGAGTTCGATCTCGTTATAGAGGCATCAGGATCCCCGAATGGCCTTGAAATAGCTCTTAATCTCACTAGGCCCAGGGGAACGATATTCGCTAAATCCACGCACGGTAAGGAGGTTTCATTCGATTACACGCGGGCTGTCGTGAATGAGATAACCATACTCGGGAGCAGATGCGGCCCGTTCGATGCAGCAATAGAGCTCCTCAGGAAGGGGAAAGTGAGAGTGGATGAGCTGGTCACATCGGTCTACAAGCTTGAGGATGGAGTAGAGGCCTTCATCAGATCCTTAGATCCGGATGAATTGAAAGTACAGCTGGAATGAGTCAGTAGAGGAAGATGTAATTCACCCCTCTCAGCTTCTCGGATAGGGAGGCCTTGATCCTCCTATAGTAGGCATTCGAGTCCTCCGCACTCATCTTTCCCATCCTTATCCCGGGCTTCTCCCTGAATTTATCGAAGTAAATGAGATCCGATAGACTCTTCACCTCCTTCACCAAGGCTAATATGTCCTCTAAAGCCGCTCCCGGTATTATAGGCCCTATGAACGTGAAAGTCCTTATTCCAGCTTCCTTGAGCTTTTGAAGCGTATAAATCCTATCCTTCACGCTGGAGGCCCTCGGTTCCAATGCCCTCCTCAACTCATCATCCAGAGTAATTATAGTGAGGCCCACGCTCGCATCACTGAACCCGCTTATGATATCGAGATCCCTCAAGACCAGACTGGACTTGGTCTGTATTATGATGGGCCAATCCCTCTCCAATAAGAGCTTCAATATCCCCCTGGTTATCGCGAGGGAGGATTCCGCGGGTTGGTAAGCGTCGGTGAGCGAGGATATGTAGACCACACCCCTAGCCTTCCTCACGATCTCCTTCTCCAGGAGCTCGATGGCGTTCAGCTTAGCGTAAACGTAGCTTCCCCAGGCGCCTGAGTAGCCCATCCTCCTCGTGTAGTATTGAGCGTAACAGTAGGAACATGCATGGGAGCAGCCTATATATGGATTCACGCAATAGTCCCCGATGGAGCTCCTATTCAGTATGCTCTTCGCCCTTATCCCTTCCATTATGATTTTATACTCCGGGCTCACAAAAACTTAACCCATGAAGAAGCTGAAGATACTATCGAGTGACTTCAGGGTCAGGGAGATAAAGGAGCTTGAACTGATATCCGAAGGGTTGCCAGAACATTCTCTCGATTTGAAGGAGATATCAGGTTCCTCTCCCCCGGAGATTTTCGTGGGGAGGTTCGGATACCCCAAGGTTTATGTCGGACCCCTGATACCTCCCTTCCATGGCGATTCCAGGCATTTAGCGATGCCTGAAACCTGGTTCGGGAAGGGGCTCGATGAGATAATAGGCATGAGGATTCAGTTAGTCAGGGGAAAATTGAAGGTAGATGTGAGGGCTCAGGATAGATTAGTTGAGGAAATGAGGGAAGCCATGCTCTCAGAGAGCTCCGTTCAAGCTGAAGCTAAGTTGAAGAATAGACCTAGGGGCTACATATTCTCAGAGGATTTTCAGCCCTTCGGACCCTCAGCCCTCCTGGAGGAACTGAGAATGGAGCCTGGCAGGGCTGATCACAGGATAGAGAGGCTCTACTACGATAGGGATGCTGCAGCAGCTGAGGCGATCGAGGAGCTCTACTCCTCCGGGCTCCCAGTCTCAAGGATACAGCAGAGTTTGAGCGCTGGACTCTTAGGAAGGAGGAGGAAGTTCGTCCCCACTAGATGGGCGATAACTGCAGTCGATGATCAAGTATCGAGGCATTTAATCGATAAGATAAGGGATATGCAGGAGATCGGGGAGTATAGAGTGTACTTGGGGGAGTACCTGAACAATAGATGGGCCATAATAATGATCCCCGGCCCTTGGAGCTACGAATCGATAGAGGCCTGGTTCCCGGGTATAATCACGGATTCCCTAGCTATAGCTGGCGACTTCGAGCCCTTCTGGGGTAGGCGTGAGTACGCTAGCATGGGGGGTTGCTACTACGCCGGCAGGCTCGCGGTCTCCGAGGAGCTCATGAGGATGGGGAGGCAGGCATCAGTCCTCATACTCAGGGAAGCTTACCCGGGCTACGTGCCGATAGGCGTGTGGAACGTGAGGGAGAGCGTGAGGAACGTCCTGAGGGGGAGGCCAGAGGTATTATCTAGCTTGGATGAATGCCTCAAAATAGTTAAAGGATGGCTCTCCCTCCCGATCAAAGTATGGATGAATAATTCGAGGCTCCTTAAGGTGAAAGCCCGTCAAATCAGCTTGGAGGACTTCCTCTAGATTTTTAAATGATTAAAATCGATCTTAGGGGGATCTGAGGTGGATGAGTGCGCTGTATGCGGGAGGAGGGGTGTGAGCTTGCTATGGGCCCGTCATAAGGAGAGGGGAGGGATCTGGATCTGTGCTGAATGCTGGAAGAAATTATATGAGGATAATATGCTAGTTTATGGATCCGGAGAGTCAGGGTGCTCCTGCTAAATTAAGATATCTTACCCCTCGGAAGCTTCAAAGAACCTATTATGAGCGGTATCAGTAGCAGAGATGCTAGTGAGAAGAGGAATGGAGCGGAGAATCCGTAAATCAGCCCTCCTACAGCTGACATAGTGCCGGAGAGGCTCCCCTCGACGAGCCCATTTATAGCGTTTATCTTGCCCCTGACCTCCTCTCTAGTCAGATCGAAGAGTAGAGCTTGAGAAGCGGGCGAAGATGCGAAGGTAACGTTCACGATCAGAGCTAGAGAGAAGGAGAGGGGGTCCCTAACTAGGGAAATGAGGAGAAGTCCGAGGCAGGCTGATAGATAGCCTAGAGCCATCGTAAGATTTCTACCGATCCTATCGGTGAGATAGCCCGAGATGAGAAGGGAGATCGTTGATATAACTGCCGTCAATGTCGATAGCAACCCCCAGAGTTCTAGGGAGAGACCCAAGTATTTCACAGCGTACACCTGGAGATAAGGATAAGCCATATTGTAGATCCCGACGACAGAGGAGCTTATCGCTATGAGCTTCCCCAGATCCCCTCTCATGAATCTCAGGGCATTCCTATACTCCTTGATAGCGTGTCCAAAGCTAAGTTCAGTTCTTGAGCTGTATGTCTCAACGAGGAGGAGCCTGATTATCCCAGCTAGCAGAGTAGAGAGGGAGACCAGGAGGAAGAGGATCCTCATCCCCCTCTCCAGCCCCTGGGAGGATACCACTAAAGTGGCCAGGGGTGGGCCAGCTAGCCCCAGGAGCTGCGAGGGGGCGTTCATCAGGGAGACGCCAGAGCCCCTCCTCTCGCTCGGGAGTATATCGCCCACTAAAGCCATGAGGGCCGGCTGGTACATGAGGGCTAAAGAGCATATGAAATTCCCGATCAATAGAAACCTCCAATCAGGTGCGAATACGAATATTAAATTGGAGAATGCGTATAAGATCGTCATTGGTACGATAACCCTTTTCCTTCCCAGGACGTCTGCTAAATATCCCCCGAAGAGCCTCGAGACCGATAGCGTGACCATGGAGACTAAGTTTATCAATCCCACATCCACTATGCTCCCTCCGAGCTCTAGGATGAACAGTGAGAAGTAGACATTTACGGCTGATGTGAAGGGGTTCATGAGGGCCCATGTCACCGTTATTATTATGAAATTCCTCCTCGAGTTCACAGGAGGCGCCCGAACCTCTAGTTAAAAAACTTAACATCCATGGAACTCGGAGCCCCCGAGCGACCGTGACTCACAGCTCCTTGATGGGATGGGAGGGCCATCCCTCAGCCAGACCATCGGGATCATATGCCACTAGTCCCCCGACTATTGTGAGGGATGCTCTAACTCCCGAGATATCGTAACGGTTCAGGGACCAGGGACTGCTATCTAGGAGCGTTAAATTGGCTTCAGACCCTATGCTCAGCTCAGGGGAGTATATTTTGAGAGCCTGATCCAAGCTTAAAGGCTTCACTCCGAGTTCCCCACCAGTCAAAGCGGCTTCAATGCTCATCCAAGGGTTCTCGGGCTCGACTGGGGCATCGCTGCTCCCTCTAATTTTCAATCCCACCTCGAGCATATCCGAGAATCTGTAAGCATATTTGACCCTCTCCCCGAGCCTCTTCCCGAGCCACCAGTCCGAGATAGTGAAGTGAGGTTGGACAGCTATGAGTTGGGGCTTAGCTTTAGATAACCTCTCTAATAGGTCCTGAGGGATCAGGGAGGCATGTTCTATCCTCAAATTATTAGCTCCCATCTCCAGGGCTTTTATCACTTCCTCGAGGGCCCTATCCCCTATCGCATGCACAGCGAGAACTTTGCCCCTCTCAGCCAGGGAGCGTGAGAGGGCATAAATCTCCTTCCACCCCTTGAGTAGGACTCCGAAGTTCCCAGGGTCATCCTCATATTCCTCTCTGAGGGCAGCAGTCCTCGCTCCGAAGCTACCATCAGCGTAAACCTTCACTCCATCAACTGAAGCATCATCTGAGCTCAGCCCCTCTGAGAGGTAGAGTCTCACTCTTATAGGCGCTTCTACGCTCTTGAGGGTCCTGAGTTCCTCTAGCGAGGCATCCATGCTGTGAACTTCAGTTATTCCGTAGCTCAGAAGTCTCTTCATCGCCTTCAGGAGGGAAAGCTTGTCAATAGAGGATCTAACCTTCCTAATAGCGGAATAAAGCTCATCCTCGAATAAAAGATCCTTCCCTATCCCCAGCTCCTTCATGGCCCTCGAATTCAGCACGCCGGCGTGCAAGCATATCCTAGTGAGAAGCAGGGGGTTCTCCGGGCATATATCATCTAGATCCTCTTTCCTAGGATATCTTCCATCCCTGAAATTCTCCTGGTCCCATCCATGCCCTATTATCCATTCTCCAGGCTTAGAGACCCTCACCCTAGATTTAACTGCTTCCCTGAGCTCATCAATGCTCCTAATACCCCTCAGGTCGAGGCTCCTCATCGAGAGGGCGTAGCTGAGTAGATGCATGTGGGAGTCAACTAAACCTGGTATGAGGACTCTTCCATCAGCATCCAGGAACTTGGCTCTCCCCCTGTATTTCTCGCAGGTGTCTGAAGTGCCAAAATCCAGTATCTTCCCATCTTCAATTATTAAGCAACTCCTCTCATAGCTCCCCATTATCCTCGCGTTCTCAATAGCTAGCAAATTATCACCACTCAACTTCGGATCGAAAGGATAAAAAATCAGAAGTCCATGGAATTGACTATTTCATCGGGTAGCTCCGGGCAGTTGAACCTGAGCCAGATCTTACTCTCCTCTACCTCAGCTCTCAGGAGTTCTTCGAACTCCTTCATGCTGTAATAACTGGTTGGCTTGAGTTCCTTGAGCCTCGAATCGCTCAGCCCCGGGACCTTCCTCGGGACGAGCACTTTATCTCCCCAGAAGGGATGGGGCTCATATTCCACCACTCCCCTAGAGGATTGAAGGATGAAGAGCTCATCCTCCTCAATAGTGGGCTTAGATCCTCCCCTCACCCTGATCCTCCCATCAGATTCCTCGAATATAGGCTCCGGAACTGAGATCTTCACCCCTTTTATCTCCCTCTCTACCCACTTATACTCAGCGCCCACCCTACCGGTAGTGACGAAGACGTAAACCTCCACATCCCTCCTCCTCAGCATCTCATAAAATCTGAGCACGTGCATAGAATCGCTTACCCCTATTGTAAACTCTGAAAACCTTGGAACATATCTTACTTTCCCTACGAGCTCCTTTGCCTGAGCTGGATGTCCTATGGTCTTCCCATCCGCCAGGAACTTCGCTGCTATAGCTGGATCCCTCACCCTCATCCAAGCGTAAGACGTGAAGTAGCTCGGGGAGAGGAATATAGCTGTAGTCAGGGGCCCGCTAGATACTACATCATCGAAGAAACCTGTGTCCTCCAGGTATAGAACGGTCCTAGAATTCCTGTTAGGCTTGCCGAAGTAAGTGAATAGCTCCCCCTTGAATGAGGGCATCCCCCTCTCATCGAACTCGGTGTTCTCGTGAAGGGCCCTGCTGCTCATAGCCCCCCTCCACATAGCTGTCTGCGTCTCATCTAGGTCCTCGGTCTTAGTCCAGGCCCCCCTCTCAGATCCATAGACCCTTTCATCGCATATAGCTATGATATCATCGTTCTTAATCACCTGATCCTTCACGAATTCAAGGGGATTTATGCCGAATCTCTGGATGAATATCCTCGAGTTCCTCTCATCCCAGGCGTAAAAACTGTGAGTAGATTTCCCGCTCCCCGTAAGTCCCCATATAGCCATAACAACCCTTCTCCAGCTCCCATCCCCCATCTTGACGGTGAACTCCCTCAGAGCCGCGTGCTCCCCAGTGCATCCCTTACCATAGACGAAGTTGATCCAGTGGCAGAGGACCCCCTTCTTAACCTCCCCCTGGTAAGAGGATACGGTCACTATAGTGAGGTTCGCGTAGGGGAACCTTATCACCATCATCATGTTCTCAGTACCGGGTATCTTGGGGTTTCCGAGGTAGTGAGGGATCACGAAGAGCTCGGCATCCGGATCTCCATCAGGAGGCGCTGGAAAAACTAGCTGAGACCATCTATACGCTATATCGGGGAACTGAGGGTCAACGTAGACTCTCGCATGCATCTGAACTTTGGTCCCGGGCTTCCCAACGTAACCATCGACTTTTATCAGGGGGCCCTGAGCGAGTATGTGCTCCAGGACCCTGAGCATGAGGAGCTTATGCTCGTACTTAAGCTCCCCATCATCATTAACTACTGATGTGTTGGCTGCTGATCTGCTCCAGATATTAGAAGCCCATCCCCAGGCGCCGTTCCTGTACTGGTTCCCATATAGTTTGGCCCTCTCGAAGAGATCCGGAGGGTTATCGAGTATCGGAATGAGACCAGCTTTCCTCTTCATTTCAACGATTTTTCTGAAGGCCTCCCTGAAGCTATCAGGGTTCAGATCCTCCAGAGGTGGTATGGGGCTCATCGGTCTGCTAGTCAGTTAAGTTATAAAAATTATGACGTTGGCCAATATTATGACGTTGTCTCCCGAATCGCTCCGAAGAGCTCCCTTATATCCACTTCACTGAGGACCCCGTAGCTTATCCTGAAGTACTCCTTCCCTCCTCTGAACGCGGCTGCAGGCACTATCCCCACAACCGGATCCCGATTGAGTAGCTTCATCGCTAACTCATTAGAGTCAGGCACATTGGGATGCATTGAATAGAGGTAAAATGCACCTCTCGGCTCCGGGAATATCAATCCAGCTTTCCTAGCTTCCCTAATCACCTCATCCTTCAGTTTGGCGTAATGCTCCCTCACCCTCCGGAAGTAATCATCGCTCGCAGCTTCTATCATCTTCATTATAATGAACTGGGAGATCTCGGATACGCCAGCCGTCATCAAGTAGAGGATCCTACCGACCAGCTCGGGCCTCTCAGCTCCCCAGTATATGTAACCTATCCTGAGCCCTGGTAAGGCGAAGGTCTTGCTGAAAGTATCCGCTATGATATCCCCAACAACCTCGACTCTCTCCCCGAAGTATATCTGGGAGTAAGCTGCATCGTTTATCAGCAACACATTCCTCCTCCTCAGCTCATCCCAGAGATCCATCAGCTCAGAGTTAGGTTGGACGAAACCTGTCGGATTATTGGGGTAGTTTATCAGGACTCCTGAGACACCTTCCAATTTACTCGTGACCTCATTGACGAGATCTTCAGCCAGAGGATCGTACGTTGAGATCTGATACCCGAATTCGCTCGCGTGCTCGAAGTACTGGGGGAAGCCGGGGGCTGGGACGAGTATCCTCCCCCTCCTGATCTTAGAGGCAGCTAAAGCTGATATCAGCAAGGATTGAGCTCCTCCATTCGTTATGAATATCCTATCCTTCTCGAGATCTCTCCCCAAAAATTCGCTCCCGAAATGGGATATGCTCTCCCTAGCAGCTTCAGTCCCGACGAATGGCAGGTACTTCCTGCCCATCTCCCCGATCCCCAATTCCCTCAACTGGACCGGTGGCTCGTGAGAGGGCTCACCTATGTGGGCATTTATTACCCTCTTCCCCTCGCTCTCCTTCCTCCTGCAGGCATCGAATACATCCCTTATCGTCAGCATATGTATTCACTCACCTGTAGATTAAGACGATATCCCCTACGCTCGCGTTGAGGTCAGCGGCTACAACTGGACATTTAACTAAGAGCATGTGAAATATCCCATTGAAATCCCCCAAAATCTCGTAGTTCCCCTGGCCCTTCGATATCACGAGGTCATGCTCCCTGATCCATCTCAGAACTTCCCCGCTCCTCCTATCGGGCCCAGTGCCCTCCTCCCCATTGCTAACTGTCCTCACTTCAACTCCCCCTACATCGGAGAGGACGTAATGGAAGTCCTCCAGGGTGGCGTCGTTTATCATGGGCCCTCCCTTCACGACGAAAGTGATCTTGACCTCCCTGAGCGAGAGCATCGTCTCCACTAGCAACTTATCGAGGACTATCTCCCCAGCGTTATCAGAGAAGTAGAGGATCCTAGAAGCCTTCTGGAACTTCTCCTTCAGGAGGGGGTAGTGATCTATGCTAAGATCCGATTTAAGGACCCTATCTATAGTCCCCTTGAGATCGTAGGATGTGTAAGGACCGAAGTCTATCACATTGCCAGCTATAGCCAACTTAACGGCAGTCCTCAGGGGATCCTCGCTCGACTCCACTATCCTCTTGCACTCCCCGTAGATAGATAGCGCTTCATCATTGCTCCTCCTCTTAACTTCCCTGTATGGATCTCCGCCAGCGTAACTCCTTATTATCCTCTGAACTACGTAATCTATCTCGGGAGGGCTCAGATCCCACTCTGAAGATAGAAGGTAAGTCATGACTTCCCTCTGGGCCCTCTCGATTTCCGAATCATCGATTGAGGAGAGCCTGAGGGCATTCACTACCTGCCTGAGGAAGCAGGGGATACAGTCAGGCTTCATCCTCAAGGCCAATCAACCTCATTACTCTATCGATGACCTCGCTAACAGCTCCCTCAACCTCCTCACTCAGCCCCTCGCCCTCCTCCAAGCTCTTAGGCTGCACTCCTATCAGGATCGCCTCCTCAGGCCTGCCTGTCACTTCCTTAATTATCCTGAGGAAGCTGAGGGGCGAGAGAGCGTGAGTGGAAGATCTAGCCTCCAATACATCGAGGTCCTCTATCCTCCCCTCGAAGACACTTCCAGGCTCCGCTTTGAAGTCAATAGCATCTATCAAGATTACTCTATCAAAATCAGTTATTTGTGGGGGGAGATCAGGGCCGGAGAGGATTGCATGAACCCCTCTGGCCCTCAGCTCCTCCCATACCCTGAATCCGAGCCCATCATCGGATCTCATTGGGTTCCCGATGCAGATGATGAGGCTCCTCATACTCCGATCCTAGTCAGGTGGACGGAGCAGGAGATGCAGGGATCGTACGCCCTGACCAGCATCTCCAACTTGAGCTTGAGCTCATCATCGCTCAGATCCTTGAGATTCCTGACGGCTATCCTCAAATATTTGTCCATGTTTGCGGCATTCTGAGCCGTTGGGGTGACGAGGTTCGCGAATATCACTTTTCCATTATCATCGAGCTTGTAGTGATGGTAGAGCAATCCTCTGGGAGCCTCGACGACAGCTATGCCTTCTCCAGCCCTTGGCTTGACTTCCACCATTAGCTTATCCTTTATCCCCTCATCCAAGAGACCATCTATTATATCCATGGCCCTCTGGACGCTGTAAAGGAGCTCTATCGCTTGAGCCATATTGTTACTGAAGGGGTTCCTGGGATCGATCTTATCCCTGAGGCTCTCGTAAGACTCCTTAGCCTCCCCGTAGAGCCTCTTCTCATTGAGGAGTAGTCTGGCCAGAGCTCCAGTCATGAAGCTGCTCCCCTTATAGCTCGAGTGCTTAGCTGAGGAATGCTCAACAGTGACTTCATTCGTTAGATCCATGTATTTCTCCACCGGGTGCCTGGTCCCATCGGATACTAAGATGTGATCTCCTGAGTAGCCGTAGTGCTCCCCGGGATCCACTGCCATGTACAAGTTATCATCTAAAGCATATTCGGGCATTTTAAGGGATGAAAATACCCTTATCGCCTCTCTAGCACCATCGATAGAGCTCTCAAGCTGCTTCCTCAACCCCTCCAAGTCCTCAGCTCTCGGGACCTTCGTGTAGCCTCCGGGCTTCGTCACGACTCCGTGAACAGTCCTGCCTGCTATAACTTCCTTTACCGCGTTTCCAGCTCTCTTAACTTTCAAAGCTAGCTTCACAGTCTCAGGATACTGCGCTGCCATTCCTATAGCGTCCTTATATCCTAAGAAGTCTGGTAGAGCTAAGAAGAAGAGGTGGAGGGCGTGGCTGTGTATGACATCGGATATGAGCTGAAGCTCCCTCAGGGCCTCGACTTGCCTATCCACCCTTATCCCCATGGCCTTCTCTATAGCTCTGGATGAAGCTACCTGATAGGGATCGGGGCATATGGAACATATCCTCGCCGTTATATCCGGGACCTCGTAGTAGCTCTTCCCTATCAATATACGCTCGAAGAACCTGGGCCCCTCATATATCCTTAGGACAGCTCTCTTTACAGCATCACCCTCTACAACAACTTCTATATCTCCATGCCCCTCCACTCTCGCTAAATGCTCAACTACTATCTCCCTCATGATTTACCCCCCTCAATGAGAGATCTCAGACCCTTATACCTAGCTCCGAAGAGGCTCATCAGATTCAGTATCCTCTCCCTATCGTATCCCTTCCTCAGGAGCATCTCCAACTCCCCAGCTACATTAGCTTCATCCCTTATGGGTCCCCTGCAGCCTATACATGCGGTATTGTAAGATGGGCACCTGGCATCACAGCCAGCTACTGTTATGGGGCCCAAGCAGGGCAGGCCCCTCTCCACTATCAAGCAGGGGATCTCCCTCACTTTGCACTCTATACACACTGGATAATCCGGTAGCTCGGGCTTCACATCCCTCACTAGATCTATTAAAACTCTAGCGAACTCCTTCCCCTCTATGGGGCATCCCTGAATCTCATAATCCACTGGAACTACCTCGGGGATACCCTTGTGCTCTCCCAAGAAGCCATATAAGTTCTTCTCCGTCTTGTAAACTGATCTCATGAGCTCCTTCGGATCCTGCCCGCTCGTAGAAGCTTGTGTCCCTCCCCAGACAGCGCAATCCCCTAGGGCCACTAGTATCTTGCTGTTCCCCCTTATCCTCTTTATGTACTCCAGATCCCTCTCAGTGGAGACGGAACCCTCGACAAAAGCTATATCTACTTTCCCATCGTACTCCTTGCTGCTGGCTAACTTGAACTCAGCTATATCGACTAAGCTGAGGAGATCGAGTAGAATATCCTCCATACCCAAGATAGTGAGGTATTCACCTTGACAACCCGTTAAGGAGTAGAAAGCGGCCCTCAGCTTACCCATTCAGATCGCCCCCCTAATGGAGAGGATATCGAAGTAGGAGAAGACGGGCCCGTCCTTGCAAACATAAGCTATTGAGCTCGCCCCTCCTATTATGCAGTGACCGCACTTCCCCACACCGCACCTCATCCTCCTCTCCAGAGTCACGTAAACCCTATCGGCTGGGAAGTTCCTCTTCTCAAGCTCCTTAAGGACGAATTTGTACATCACGGGCGGGCCAGCTACTATAGCGTAGCTATTACTCGGATCTATGTAGCTATCAGCTAGATCGAATAGGACCGTAACAACTCCCTTCTTCACGAATTTAGGATACTTCTTCATCAGATTCTCGTAGAATTCATCATCCTTCTCGAAGGAGATGAAGGATCTGAAGCCACTCTCGCCCCTGAAGGGGCTCAGCACCTCATCCTTGAATAGCGTCTCCTCATATCCCTTGACTCCGTAGAGCAAGTTGACCTCACCGTACTTCCCCCTATTATCCAGCACGTGTTGAAGTACCCCCCTGACGGGAGCTATACCGAGACCCCCAGCTATTATGAGGACATCGTGTCCCTCCATCTCATCCACTGGGAACCAGTTGCCGAAAGGACCCCTTATTCCAACTATATCTCCCTCCTTAAGTCTGTGCAATGCGTTAGTCACCCTCCCAACCCTCCTAACTAGTAGCTCGAGTGGGCCCGGCCTCGTCTTAGATTTGCATATCGAGATAGTGGCCTCCCCCACTCCGTAAACGCTCACTTGGACGAACTGGCCCGGCATGTAATTGAAGGACCTCTCTAGCTCTTCATCCATGAGTTTGAGGCGGAAGAGCTTCTCTATACTCGTCATATCATTAACTTCCAATATCTCAGCTGGTTTCGGGATGAACTGCTCCTCCTGAAGCATCATCTCACCACCCCCCAGACAGAGTTCAGGACCTCGACGTGATCTATCTCAGCCGGGCAGAAGACGGTGCACCTACCGCATCCCACACAATAAGGCAGGTTAGTGACCCTGTTCACTGCCGACTTGCAATTGTACCTGTGAACGAACCTATCGGCCCTAGTTGGCCTGAAGTTCAGGCCTCCAGCTACTAACGCATGGCTCCTGAGGAAACAAGAATCCCATCTCCTCATCCTAAATCCATTCTCCATGTTAAGATCCACGTACTCCGAGACATCGTAGCATCTGCAAGTCGGGCATACTAACGTGCAGGACCCGCAGCCGAGGCAGCGATCTATATACTCCTTCCAAGCGTCGCTATCGTGGAGGGAATCAGCTATATCCGGGAGATGGGATGATAAGAGCTCCTTCTTGAACATAGAGCTCCTCTTCCTCTCAGAATCAGCTAGCTTCTTGAGGGAATCCTTGCTCGGTTTCCTGAGGTCGAGGCCCCTTATGAGCTCGAGCCCCCTCTCAGTTCCCACTCTGATTATGTAAGCATCCCCTATATCGTGCAGGAAGAGGTCGAAGCCATCGTAAGCGTAATCAGTGCCCATGGATTTACAGAAGCATTCCTCATCCGGGATGCAGCTCAATCCCACTATGAAGGAGTTCCTCCTCCTCTCTGCATAGTAGGGATCTGGGAACTCATCGATGTAGATGGAATCCATTATCTTCATCGCATTTATATCGCAAGCATGGAGGCCGAATAATACGATCCTCTTCGGATCCTCCTCTAAAAGCTCATACCCCTTCCTCAAATTCACCCTCATTATGGCCTCCCTGGGCCTAGTGAAGTACTTCTTAGGTGGTATCATCGTCCTCGTGTAATTCAGATCGATCTCATCGATCGAATCGAACCTCTCAAAGGAGTGAAACTTGCCCTTCTTTACCGGACCGTGCAGCTCCCCCCATCCCCTCAACTTCTCTATGAGATTCGCTAGCTCGTCCTTCCCCATTTCGAGATAGAGCAAGCGGCCGCACCTCCTGAGATGAATGGAAAAGTCTTTAATATAAATATTTCTCCCGTTATACGAGGAGAGAAATTTTTTCATTAGAGTGTTATAAATATATTTTTGGAGGTATATCTAATAATGGTATCAAATGTTATAGCGAAAGTAATAAGATAGGATACTTTTGGTTATCTTCTGAGGGGTTTCGCTTGATTCACGACCTTCCTAGACTTCTCGCTAAATATTCATAGAATTGGCCTACCCTCAAAAGTTTCTCGGATTTAGAGCTTGTATGAAGCTGTTCGGGAGCTCTACTTTAAAACTCAATTCTTATAAACTGAGCTGTGAAATGTTAAGAGGGATGCCCGCATATTACCGATCTATCTCATTCTATTTGGACAATGAACAGATATCTCGCATTTATCTTGAACATCTTTTATATTACTATACAATTTATCCAAAAACTCGTGAAATTATCCACTATCATATTATAAAAAATTTATGAAAAATCCGTAAATATATCTAGCTTTCACACATAAAATTCTTTAACAGTAAAGCTTATTAAATACACATAGAGCAGCTGGAGGTGCCTTCTATGGGCGAGGAGATAGTACCTAAAGAGGTCTTCGCCAGGAAGGCGAGCGGCCTAGTGAGGGAAGCAGGTTTAATAGATGCATTTGCCTTTGGATTCTTGAATCAGGGGCCTGCAATAGCTATATGGATGCTATTGAGCTGGGGGGTTTCCTCTTCCCATCCGGTCACCTGCTTGGCTCTGTCTTCCTCAGTCTCGCATTCACGCTACCAGGCGTGGCTCTAGTTTGGGGGATCCTAGGGGCTTCCATGCCCAGGAGCGGAGGAAGTTACGTCTATAATACGAGGATAATACACCCGGCTGTTGGAATGGCCGTGAGCTTTGGGGACTACTTCATATGGTGGCTTTGGATAGTGATATTAGCTCCTTGGGTTGCTGATCCTGGCCTCACCACTTTATTCGGTATGCTCGATATGGTGGAAGCCGCTGAATGGGTGAAAACGACCGTAGGGATGTTCACAGTAGCGACTATAGTTAATGTCCTAGGCTATCTATTCACTTTCTACGGCCTCAGGTGGTACCTCCTCCATCAGAAAACCGTTATGACTCTGGGATTGATAACTCTCGGACTAGTCGCCCTAATACTGGGCATACACTCTCATGAGGAATTCGTAGCGGCTTGGAACGCTGCAGCAGCGCATTATGGCTCATTGGATTATGAGGGGATGATAGAGGCAGCTAAGAATGCTGCTCCAGAAGTATTCAATCCCGCGATGCCCTTGCTCTTCGGAACCCTGGGCTTGATGGTAGTGAACTCCTGGTGGGCCCATTACGGGTGGGCGGTCAATGTCATAGGAGGGGAGGTAAAGAGGCCTCAGAGGAACATAATGATAGCTCAATATGGAGCTATAATAGTTCCTGGGATCTTAGCAACGATATTTGCAGTGATATTCCCGAATCCAGTTGGTCAGGATTTCATGAAGGCCCTGGCAGTCGCCGATAATGCTGGGCTCAATGGTTACAACATGCCCTTCCCACCCAACTTCGTCGGCGTCACTAGGGTATTCATAGACACGGGCAACGCCTTGGGAATGATATTAGCAGCGCTGGCAGCTTTCTCTCTAATATTAGCGGACTACATATGGATACCCATGTCCTACGTAGCTGGCAGCAGGATAGTAGTCGCCTGGGGAATGGATAGGATGGGGCCCAAGTGGTTCTCCGAAGTCCATCCGAGGTGGGCATCGCCTATCAAGAACCTCACCTTCATGTTCATAACTAGCGAAATAGGGATCTTGCTCTACTCGATATTCCCAGATTGGTTCGCAGGGCTAGCTGTCACAGCTACTGAGTGCGTCTCCATATGGGGAGTCACAGCTCTAGCAGCTACTATATTCCCGTTCAGGAAGAGCGTCAGATCAATATGGGAGACCTCCCCCTACAAGAACTGGAGGATAGGTCCGATTCCCTTGGTCACGATAGGGGGCATAATAGATCTTATATACGTAGGGATCTTGCTCTACTTCTTCTACACGAACCCCGGGCTGAAGGGAGTCAATGAGCTAGCTGTAGCATGGTTCATAGGTCTCTGGACATTCGGAGCGCTCTGGTACTACTACTGGAAGTGGAAGAAGGAGGGTATAGATATAGATCTGGCTTGGAAGGTCCTGCCGCCAGAATAACCTCCTTTTTTAACTCACCTATTTTTAACACCTTGGATATCATATTAAATACTGCAGCTTCACATAGCCATATGAGGGCTGCGATACTCGTGGAAGATCTATTCGATGAGAGGGAGCTGATATATCCGTTTTACAGGCTGAAGGAGATGGGGTTCCGGGTGGATCTAGTTGGTCCGGAGGTTAAGACGTACAGGAGTAAGCTGGGCCTGGAGGTGAAAGCTGACGTGAGCGCTGAGCCCGAGCTAGCTGAAGCCTACGATGTCATATGGATACCCGGAGGTTACGCTCCCGACAGGCTCAGGAGGAGCAAGAAAATAGTTGAGATGGTGAGGAGAGCCGTGGAGAGGGGGAAGATAGTAGCAGCTGTGTGCCATGCTCCCTGGGTCCTGATATCAGCTGGAGTAGTTAAGGGGAGGAGAGTAACGGGATTTCACTCGATATGGGACGATCTGAGGAACGCTGGTGCAAATTTAGTGGAAGAGGAAGCTACAGTTGATGGCAACATAATAACTGGAACTGGACCTGATGCCATGCCGGAGATGATGAGGCTTCTGATGGAATTGATGGGCTCATCATCGATCCCCAAATAGTCCTTTCAGTGAAGACGGCTTCAGGCGATCCCTCATCGGGAACTCTGAAGCGTACTGCTAAAATCTGATGAAAGAGATGCAGAATCGAAGTCCTGAGAGCTGAGATGAAGCTAGAAAAATAGATGGTTATAAGGGGACAGAAACTAACTGGCCTTCCTAACGACCAGCAAGTTATCCTTTCTATCCACGACCTCTACAGCATCCCCACTCCTTATCTCCTCATTGGAGGTAGCTCTCCATAGCTCGCCCGATATCCTGACGTAACCCGTGCCTCCCGGGCCTATATCATCGACGGCCACTCCCTTACCAGTGGGCAGCCAGCTTACCGGCCTCTTCCTCAGGGCTGTAGCTATGCCCCTCATGAATATGAACGATATTATGAGGCCAACGCCACCGACGGAGAGAATTAGCTTGAGGAAAGTCTCTATCATCCAGCTCGAGGAGATGAGAATTGGTCTCCATGGGCTCCCTATCATGAGCAGGATAGCCAAGACTAGCAGAGCTGTCGATGAAATAGCTCCTATTCCGTGCAAGCCCTTCTTCACCTCAGCTATGAATAGAGAAGCAGCTATAGCGAGCAGTATCAAGCTCACTAAGTCGACGCTCACCCCCATGCCCGCTATCGCGAGTAGCAAGAGCACGATGCCAGCCAGCTCAGCTCCCCATCCCGGTGTAGTGAGCCCTATTATGAGGGCCATGAACCCTATGCTGAATAGTATGCTCGAGAGCACTGGATCGGAGAGGTACTTCATTATCTCCACCCTTGGTGTGGTCTCCAGGTACTCTATAGTCGCGGGATAAACTTCCAGTTTGAACTCCTGAGCCCCTCTCCTCACGACCTTCCCATCAGCATTCTCGAGGAGGGAGTCCAGGGACTGCTCTACCGAGTCTATCAATCCAACTTTTAGAGCCTCATCAGCCATGAAGTTCTTGTTTGAGAGGACCATGAGCTCGGCTGCGCTCTGATTCCTCCCATGCATTGCAGCATAACTCCTCATCTTAGTAGCGTATGCGTTCAAGTACTTCGATTCGTTCAAGGGTGTATAGCCCACGACGGGTTGGGCTGAGCCTATCGTCGAGTAAGGTGACATGGCAGCGTAATCGGTAGCCATCAGTATGTAAGTGCCGGCTGAGAGGGCCTGGCCCCCCTCAGGGTAAATATAGCCTATTACTGGGACCTTTGAAGCCAAAATAAGATCAATTATGCTGAATGTAGCATCGGATTGTCCACCGAATGTATTTATCTGGAGGACTAAAGCGCTATATCCGTTCTCAGCTGTTTTCACAGCTAATCTAACTTGCTCAACTGTCGCTGGTGAGATGTAGCCCGTTATGTTCGTTACTAGTACTCTTCCGCCGGCTCCCGCGCTCAGAGCATGTATGAACAAAAACAAGGAGAGTATTAAGAGGATCCTCCTCATTTCCCTTCCTCCTTCCTAGCAGCAGCTAGTGCATAAGCTAAGGGAGAGGCGCCTCCCTCAGCTATTATGATCAAGTTCTTCTCCCTAGCTATCTCGACCCACGTCTGTAGCTCCCTCAGCCTCATAGCATTCGGATTCTTCGCGTAGAACTCAGCAGCCTCATACATCTTCTGAGCCGCCATGAGCTCGCCCTCAGCCGTTATGACTCTGGCCCTCCTCTCCCTCTCAGCCTCTGCCTGCTTGGCTATAGCTCTCAGCATCTCCTCAGGTAGTACTACGTCCCTTATCGCGACCTGGGTCACTTTTATCCCCCATCCCTCAGTTATCTCATCCACTATCGTCTGTATCCTCTTGCCCAACTCATCCCTCCTAGTCAGCAGCTCATCCAACTCAACTTGGCCCACTACATCCCTTAGGGTCGTCTGAGCTATGAAGTTCGATGCCGTTATGTAATCCTGAACCTTGACGACAGCATCTATGGGGTTAACTACCCTGTAATAAACGACAGCATCCACATCGACAGTCACATTATCCTTCGTTATTATCCTCTGCCTGGGTATATCGAAGCTGAGGAGCCTCAAATCAACTATCCTCGGCTTATCCACGAAGGGGATTAAGAAGATGAGGCCAGGACCCTTCGCTCCAATTAGCCTGCCCAATCTGAATATAACAGCCCTCTCATATTCCCTGATAACTCTCAAAGCGGCCTTTAAGAAGGAAATTATTATCCAGAAGACTATGAGGGCTATTATTATGTTTATGAAAGTCGCAATCAGTGCCTCCTCCTGCAAGGACTCACCTACTTTCCTCAACTTTTCGGGAATATAATCCTTACGTTGGAGATAATGCAACTCTCGGATCACCCTAGAGGGAGTCACCTCAACTGTTGTTTGATCGAATTTCAATGAAATTGATAGGAATATTTTTAAAGAATCAAGCGGTCTATAGCACTATGTCCCACATGAGGTTGGACAAGGTCCCCGCTTCTGAACTCGAGTTATTTAAGAAGAGAACCCCCAAATCAGGAGAAATTTTTGAGGAAGTCTCCGGGATGGTCCCGTTCGGGGTTAATTCGAATTACAGGTATGCGGATCCATATCCGATATACATGAAGAGAGCGAAGGGGAGCAGGATATGGGACGTGGATGGTAATGAGTACATAGATTTCAATATGGCCTTCGGAGCCCTTGGAATAGGGCACAGTCACCCCAAGCTCGTAGAGGCGATAGAGGAGAAGATAGAGGAGGGAACTATATTCGGATTCGAGTTCGATGAGATGTTAGATCTGGCCAAGATAATAAAAGCTAGGTACAAAGTCGATATGATGAAATTCCAATCCACCGGTTTGGAAGCGACTTTCCATGCATTGAGGATAGCGAGAGCCTTCACGGGGAGGAAGAAGATAGTGAAGTTCGAGGGATGCTACCACGGGAGCCATGACTTCCTCTTAGTAAGCGTGAAGCCGAGCAAGTACAAGGCAGGTCATCCTGTCACCCCCAACCAGGTCCCGGGTTCCCAGGGGGTGCTCGAGGACGTGGTTAAGCACACTTTAGTGGCTCAATTCAATAACTTGGAGAGCGTTGAGAAGATAATGAGGCAGCATGGGAATGATGTGGCAGCGATAATACTCGAGCCAATACCGATGAACATGGGGTTCGTAATCCCGAAGCCAGGGTTCCTCGAGGGGTTGAGGAGCATATGCGATGAGTACAATTGCCTCCTGATATTCGATGAGATAAAGACGGGTGGCAAGTTCTACTCCGGAGCCGCTGGTTACTTCAAAGTGAGGCCGGATCTCATGACATTAGGGAAAGCTATAGCCGGAGGCTTCCCTCTATCCGTGGTCGCTGGTAAGAAGGAGATAATGCAGAGCATAGTTCCTGGAGTCGTCTCACACGCAGGGACCTTCAACGCGAATCCGGTCGCCATAAGGGCTGGGCTCGTCACCTTGAGGGATATACTGACTGAGGAAGCCCTATCATACGCCAGCAGGCTGGGGGAGGAGCTAGCTAAGGGTTACCTCGATATAATAAAGGATGAGGGGATAGAGGCGACCGTCCAGTACATAGGTGTCAGCGGGTCCATGGTCTTCGCGAAGGATGAGGTGGTGGACTGGAGGAGCTTCCAGAAGGTGGATGTGGGCAAGTGGTGGCTCTTCATGATAGCGATGATGAACAGGGGAGTCCTTCCGAACTACGGGCCCGATGAACAGTGGACCGTATCTACGCAGCACACGAAGGAGGATATCGAGACGACGATAGAGAAGTTCAAGGAAGTCGCAAAAATAATAAAGAGGGTTGAGCTGGAGCTCCCGTTGGTGGAGGCTGTCTGATCAGAATAGGGAGCCTCTCGGCCCCTCGACTGCCCTCCCATATCTCGGCTCTCCGGTCCAAACCGGTACTTCGGCCCTCCTCTCCCCTTCTTTCGTCGTCAGCACTAAGTTAACCTTGGCCCCGAAGCTCAGATCCCCTCTTGAGAAGCTGAAAGTGTATGGGAAGAAGAATGAGACCTCCTTAACTGTCGTTGGATCATGAGGTAAGGTTGCCTCAGCAACCAATTTACCTCCCTCGCTTAATATCTTCCCATCTGAGAGGAAGTACCTGAGCTCCCTCCTCTCACCTCTATAGGACAGCCATTCCTCAGCCTCTAGCTCTACTATGGCTTCATTGGGATCTAACCTCTCCTTTATGAGAGCCCTTACCCTATCATCAGATTTATAGAACTCCTTATCGAAATCCAACCAACTTTCCCTCCTAACTTCCGGTTTCTCGGGGTATACCTTGAGCCTTACATCCTTCCTAGGGAACATGATCTTCCCTTTGAGCCTCGGTATCCCGAAGAGGAGACCCCACCTTATCCTATGGGCCCTAGCGGTTATCGAAGGGGGCAAATCCTCCGGGTAAGTTATCTCGAAGCTTCCCTGCCTCAAAATAAAATCTTCCCTATGGAGGGTCATGACCTTAGCTACACTCTCAGTTCCCGGGAAGAGGAGGGAGGAGAGGAGCACATAAAGCCTAGCGTGTATCGGGACCTCGCTCCTCAGCTCCCCCCTTATCGGTTCCCCGAGCTTGAGAGCATTCTTCTCAAGGATTATTGAGAATTCCACCTATCTCAACCTCCGCCAAATTATAATCCCGGAGCCACCCGGGTCTCTTCAATATCCTCACCCCTGAGTAATCGTCCTTGAATAAGTGAAGCTTGTACTTGCTCGGCTTCACACCCCGCTCCCTTATCTTTGAGGAGAGCTCATCTATAAGCTTTTGGGCAATTTCTTTTAAGAATTCATCCTTTCCGGGTTGATTCTTCATCTCCCTCTCATAGAACTCGAGGAGCTTCATCAGAGTGTACCACCTGCCCACCAAGGCTGCGTAGAGCAAGGAAGTCGATGCTATTAGCATGGGTGTCGAGTATGGAGGAGCGTAGAATATGAGGCCTATGGAGAGGAGGAAACCAACTAAAGAGAACCTGAGGAGGAGCCTGAATAGCATGTAAAAGAGAGCTAGCCTCCTCATCGATTTATCCCTGAATGGAAGGGACGTTATGAAGTCCACGGTCTTCTTATACTTCTTCTTAGTGGCGCTATCGAATAAATCAGGAAGCTCAGGGGAGAGCCTCTCCATGACGTTCTCGACCTTCTTGAAGTCTATGTTCCTCCCCACCCTATAGGAATCTGTAGCCTCCACCATGAAGGCGAGGTCATCAAGTATATCCTTCCCTCTCATAGTATCTGGAGTCCGGCTCCCGATATAATTAAAGCATAGGGATACCTCAATCATAAACTATTAGCGAAGTCCGATTAGGCATTTCAATAAATCCACATACAAAACCCGTAATATATCAATATCCTTACAAAATATCTCCTAACTATAACTTAATTTTATTAATAGTTGTGAAAATAATTGATGTAAGAGCCCGCTCCCACCGTTTCAACGAAAAGTTTATATTAAATAGCTCTCAGAATGTGAAGCCCTCACGCGGGGTGATGCTATGTCTGGAGAAGCTCCGACCTTGTTCGTCAGAAGGGCTTCAGGATTGGTAAGGACAGTGGGACCATTCACCGCTTTCATGATAGTCTTCACTCACACTGTAGGAGGAGGTATCCACAGGCTAGCAGTAATAGCGGCTTATCAGCATCCCGCAGCCTTCGTACCTTACTCCTTCCTCATAACTGGATTGGCTTTAGCGATCCCTACTGCGTTAGTTTACACTATGCTAGGAGCTATGATGCCGAGGACCGGAGGGGACTACATATTCATAAGCAGGGGATTGAACCCCACAATGGGATTCCTAGCCTCTTGGGGTTTCTGGTTCACTGAAGTCTTAAGTTATGGTATAATAGCTTGGTACTCAATAGACTTCTTCGTAGGGGCTGTAACGGCTGCAGGAATAGCTCTTAACGATGAAGGACTTCTTGCTACAGCTCAATGGATGGCCACAACAGAGGGGCACTGGATCCTGGGGATAACATTCGTTCTGATATTCGGGGCGATCGCTTATCTGGGTATGAGGATATACGGTTGGATAATAAACATATTAGGCACGATAGCGATAATAGGATGCATCACTAACCTGCTGATCTTGGGAACCTGGGGACTCGGTCCCATGGGAGCCGTGAACGGATGGGGAAGCCTCTATGGAGCGGGGGCATATGAGAAGATAGTAGCCAAGGCATTTGAGATAGGAATGGCTAAGGGCAACCTCCCAGTTGCCGCTTTCGACTGGGGAGCAACGATAGCTGCTGGAGTAGGAGCTATTTGGGCTTACATAGGTATAGTCTCAGCCGTGTTCGTCGGAGGTGAGCTGAAGTCCCCAGGGAGATCCTTATTCTTCGCGCAGGTTGCCGGAACTATCTTAATAATGCTCTACTACATAACGCTGCCCTTCCTCGTCTACACGTCCTACGCAGTGCCTCAGGAGGTGCTAGCTAAAGTACCGGGTGCTCTAGATTATCTAGCTAAGAACAACATACCCGCTAATAGGGTCTACTTCACCGCCCTCTACAACTACCTCATGAGTGAGTTAGGGGCCGATGGTGTGGCGAAGTTACTGGGAGTACCATCGTCTCACTTACTGCCGCCTAGAGTAGTGACTTCCTTCACGATACCGCTAGTGCCCAAGGGAATGGAGTGGCTTCAGATACTGAACGGAGCATTAGTGGGTATAGTGCTCCTGAAGGACATACCAGCATTCTTCGTAGTCGCTAGCAGGATGATATTCGCCTGGGCGTTCGACAGGTTCTTCCCGGAGATGTTCGCAGCAGTGGATTCGAGGTTCCACACGCCTTACTGGGCCGTCACTCTCACTCTATTAGGAGGCCTCGTTGGAGTGGCCCTCACAGCTGGAGGAGATTGGGCTGCGGCTGCCGATACTAGCAACCTGTATCAGTTCGCCGTTATGCTGGCTTGCCTTGCTGCGGCTGTGCTGCCTTACCTGAGGAGGGACTTGTATGAGAAGTCACCTTACAAGTGGGAGATAGCCGGCGTGCCTATACTGACGATCCTAGGGCTATGGGGATGGGCCGCCAACTTCTTCTTCTTCTACGTGACGACTCACGAGATATTCTACTACTGGGGAGGATATTCAACTGACATAGCCCTGCAGCAATCAGCTTGGATGGGTATAGGGGCACTGATATTCACGGCATTCCTAGTATATAATACGAAACGCGGGATAGATGTGAGGACCATATACACCGAGATACCGCCGGCGTGATCCGATCCGAACCCTTCCCTTTTTAATTATTTTTACAATTCTGCCTTAAGAACAAATAAATTTATACATCAGAAAAGTTTATTAGATTGCGTCCCAATGAGGCGAGGTGCTAGTATGACCGTGAGGATGTTCTTCGCAGCCGATATCCATGGCAATACAGTAGTCTGGAGGAAGTGGCTCAACGCGGTTAACGTGTATAAAGCTAACGTTATAATCTTAGCGGGGGACCTGACGGGCAAAGCTATAGTTCCCATCTTCGATAAAGGGGACCATTATGAGGCTGAGATAATAGGGAGGAAGTACACCGCTAAGAGCAAGGAGGAGCTCCAGGAACTGATGGATAGGATAGAGAGCTTCTCATATTATTACGTAGTGCTGACCCCCCAGCAAGCTCAGGAGATAGCCGCTGATCCGAAGAAGCAGGAGGAGTTATTCAAGGAGCTGATGGTCGGGAGGATAAGGAAATGGCTGGATTTACTCCTGGAGAAAGTGGATGTGAAGAGTGTCACATCTATAGTGATGCCGGGCAACGATGATGAGCAGTATATAGATGAGACTATAAAGAGCTATGAGGACAGGGGCATAATATATCCTCTGGATAAGACAGTAGAGCTGAATTACGGTTATCAGATAATAAGCCATGAGTACGTGAACCCCACCCCATGGAACACACCGAGAGAAGCGCCTGAGGACAAACTGGAGAAGATTTTGAGGGAGAAGATAGAGAAATCTGGAGTTAAGGACTTCAGCAAGGCTCTCTTCAACTTCCACTGCCCTCCATATGATACTAAGCTAGACCTCGCCCCTAAGTTGGATAAGAATTTGAAACCAGTTTACGTCGGCGGGAAGCCTGTGATGGTTCACGTAGGCTCGAAAGCTGTCAGGAAGTTGATAGAGCAGTATCAACCTCTAATGGGGCTGCACGGCCATATACATGAGAGTTACGCTAGCGATAAAGTGGGGAGGACTGTCGTAATTAATCCGGGGAGTGAGTACAGCGAGGGCCTCTTGAGGGGCTTCGTGATAGAGCTCGAGCCCGATGGCCTCAAGAATTATTGGAAGATAGAGGGTTGATCATGAGCCATGAAGGGATCCATTTCGTTGAAATAGATCCTGAGGAGTTCGTGAAGGAGTGCAAAGCTATAATAGATAAATTGGAGGAGCGTGGCATCATAGCTAGGATACTGGGAGCGATGGCCGTATATATACACACAGAGAGGGATAAGAGAGCTAGGGAGATACACTCAACTAGGTTCGGGGCAGGCGTACCCATGTTCACAGATCTGGATCTCATGGCTTATAAGAAGCAGGCGAAGAAGCTCAAGGAGGTGTTCGAGGGGGAACTCGGATTCCTACCTGACAGGATGGTGAATGTACTCTTCAGCGATAGGAGGCTGATATACTACCATCCGGAGGGCAAGTTCCACGTGGATGTGTTCTTCAACAAACTGGAATTCTGTCACGATGTCAACTTCGGCGAGGAACCCGGGAAGGGGAGGCTCGAGCTCTCAAAATATGCGATAACACCGACCGATGTAGTCTTGGAGAAGCTGCAGATACATGAGATAAATCCGAAGGATATAGTCGATCTGATAGTCCTGTTCCTGACCCATGAGCTGGCGGAGGAGGAGGGGGAGGGGAAGATCAACGCTAAGTACATAGCTAAAGTCCTCGCAGATGACTGGGGATTCTGGTACGATTCAGTCGAGAATTTGAAGAAGGTGAAGGCTTACGCTAGTCAGATGGTGAAGGAGGGGAGATTGAAGGAGGAGGAGATGGAGAAAGTGATTAGGCAAGTGGATTTACTCCTTAAGATAATAGAGGAGGAACCGAAGTCTAAGAACTGGATGAAGAGAGCGAAGGAGGGCACGAGCAAGAAATGGTGGAGGGATGTGGAGGAAATAGTTAGATGATCTAATTACCTTCCCTTTCACTCTATTTCGGAGATCAATTTTTCCAATAAACTGACGAATTATTATATCACTTCCATTGATATCCCGACGTTATGTTATGGAAAAGCTTTAGACGAAAAGTATTTAAAATACCGGACTCGATTTCTACAGGTGCCTATATATGAGTCAGAAGGCGCCGAAAATCCTCTTGTATTATGTAGGGCTCTTTCTCATAATAGCGGGAGTGATAGCGATCTTGGGACAGCTATATAACATTTACGTACTCCCACCGAAGAAACAGATCTCCCTGGACCTTTTCAATTACACTATAGTTGCATTGCTCGTGCTTGGGATAATCTTCACTGTTTGGGGAAAGCTTAAGGGAGGCTGATATCATGAGCGAGTTCGTCTCCGAGAGGAGGGCTCCTGTCTCCTGGATAGCCCTCTATTCAGCATTATTGGGGGCTACAAGCATAGTCCCGATATTCCCTTACGTCGGAGGAGGTGGATACTGGCCTCTCTCACTTCCACTCGCAGCGATAGCTCCTTTCATATTGGGCCTACCAGCGGCAACGCTCAGCGCTTTCATAGGAGGCCTCATAGGCTGGGTCCTCTCGCCTGCCGCTTATCCTCTGGGCATAATCGATGTAATACTCACGGGCACGATGCCAGCTATAACAGTTGGCTTAACGATGAACGCTAATAGGATGAAGTACTATATAATATTGATGATATTATACGTGAGCCAGGCAATAATAATAAACTTGGTGCCTTACTATATCCCAGGACCTGCTGGTGGTTTCGATGCAGCGCCTCAACCCCTCTACTTCTCCCTGTTCCTGCCCACCTGGCTGCCCTGGATAATCGTGCTTCTAACGCCTATAGGCTTCAGGACCCTGCCTAGATTGATAAGGGAAGCCGCCGGGGCGAAGAGGTTCATCGCTATGTACTTCACCGTGCTGATAGGGATGTTCCTCTGGTGGATGCCCTGGGAGTACCCGTACTGGTACGTCTATAAGTATCCAGTATCGCTCACGATAGCTACCGTCAGTGTATACTTGATATGGATCCCCATCTTCTGCGTGATAATAACGATAATAGCGATCCCGATAATAGAAGGGCTGAAGAGGAGCGGGCTGCCTAAGGTGGCTGGGGCCATATGGTAGGAGGAGCCTTTTCATGCCTGAGAGAGTCATTGAGCTCGAAGAAGTCACTTTCACATATCCCGATGGCACTGTCGCCCTCAAAAATATCTCTTTTTTTGTTGAGGAGGGGGAAGCTGTCGCTGTAGTTGGTGAGAATGGAGCGGGTAAGACCACCCTCTGCTACTTGCTATCCGGGGTGATACCGCATATATACGGGGGGACGATAAGGGGAAAGGTTAGCGTCGCTGGAATACAGCCTAAGGACTCTTCAATGAGGGATCTCTCTAGGCAGGTTTCTATAGTGCTTCAGGATCCGGATTCCCAGATATTCTCCCCCACTGTCTTCATGGAGGTAGCCTTCGGCCCCAGCAATCTGGGGTTAAGCAAGGAGGAGATAGTAGCTAATGTGAAGTGGGCTCTAGAAGCTACGGGCTTAAGCGGTCTCGAGGAGAGATCGCCTGATGAGCTATCCGGGGGACAGAAGCAGAGGCTTGTCTTAGCTTCAGCTCTAGCGATGAGATCCAAGGTCCTGGTACTGGATGAACCCACATCTCAGCTCGATCCCGTTGGAGTCAGGGAAGTTATGGCTACTCTCAAGGAATTGAAGAGGAGAGGCGTCACTATGGTGATAACTACCCATCAGACTGAGGAGATAGCCGAGATAGCTGATAAAGTCATCGTACTTAAGGATGGGAACCTGCTGGCGATTGGAAGCCCTAAGGAGATATTCTCCAATGTCGAATTGATGGAGAGAGCTGGTGTGAAGGCACCTGATGTCGCTATCTTGACTTATGAGCTTACTAAGAGGGGATTAAGCCCTGAGGAGATTCCGATAAACGAACTAGAGGCGAATAAGGTTTTATACAAGTTCATAAGGGATGGAAAAATCAGGGTCTCAGGTAAGCTGAGCTTCGAGCAGAAGAGGAATGAGAGAGCGATAATAGAAGTTAGAGACTTAACTTTCGAGTACCCTGGGAGAGTTAGAGCTCTAGATGACGTGAACCTGACCGTATATGAGGGGGACTTCCTAGGGGTAATAGGGATGAACGGATCGGGGAAATCGACCTTGGTCAAGACCATGATAGGGTTGCTCAAACCCCAGCAGGGGAAAGTCCTATTCAAGGGTGAGGATGTCTCCAAGTTCACGGTGGGTGAGCTCGCTAGGAAGATAGGGCTCATACTACAGAACCCGGATTACCAGCTCTTCACCATATCAGCGATAGAGGAGGTGATGTTCGGCCTCAGGAATATAGGCGTTAAGGGGGAGGAGGCGAGGAAGCTCGCCCTGGAGATATTGGATATGGTTGGGTTGAAGGAGAAAGCGGAGTACTTCCCATTCAAGCTCAGCTTCGGGGAGAGGAGACTCCTAGCAGCTGCAGCGACGCTAGCATTGAACCCGGAGGTGATAATACTCGATGAACCGACGACAGCTCAGGACTATAGGGGGAGGTATCTCTTAGCTGATCTCGCGAAAAATCTGCATGAGAGAGGGAAGACTATCATAATGATAACTCATGATATGGATCTCATCGCTAAATACGCGAATAGGGTGATAGTGATGACGAACGGCAAGATAATAATGGACGGCGATCCTCACGAGGTATTCAACGATATCGAGAGGCTGAGGCAGGCTGGAGTAATGCCCCCGCAGATCACGAGGCTAGCGATTTCCATGAGTCAAATGGGAATACCTAGCCAGATAATAAAGATAGAGGAATTCTTAGAGGTGGTGGAGGTGGTCAAATGACTTTCAAATATGTCGAGAAGGATACTGTAATTCATAAATTGCATCCGATGACTAAAGCCTTGCTCCTGCTCGCGGCACTGATGCTAGCTCTCATCTTCACTTACGATTACTCCATAATACCGTTGCTCATCGTCCTGGCTTTCGAGCTCATAATATGGAAGATAGCTGGGATAGAGTTCTGGAGGGTAGCCATAGTGATAAAGGTACTGCTTGGGATATTCCTATTCTTCATAATCGTTCAGGGATTCCTTTACAGGGGAGGAGTGACTCCACTATTCGCGATAGGCCACTTCAAGCTCTGGGAGAAGGATATAGGGGAGTTCACGCTCGAGGGCCTTCTCTACGGTATCTTCATATCGGCTAAGATATTGGTCGTAGTGATAGCAGCCATAATATTCGTGATGACGACATCAATAACGAAGATGTCAGCTCTCGCTCACAGCCTCAGGCTACCTTACAGTTTCTCCTTCACGCTACTGGCTGGCCTCAGATTCGCTCCCCTTATATTCAAATCCTTCTCGGATATAAAGGATGCCCAGAAGCTCAGGGCATTCGATATAGATAGGATGAACATAATAGTGAGGGCATTCAAAGCCTACGTCCCCATATTAACTCCTCTGATACTCAACCTCCTCAGGAGGGGGATGGAGCTCCAGATATCGATAGAGTCGAGGGGATATGGAGCTACCAAGAACCCGACTCAACTGGAGGAACTTCAAGTTAGGCTCTGGGATTACATAACATTCATCATAATAATAGTGGTTTTCGCGTCCTCTGTCTACGTGAATTATACGATCGCTCCCTCCCTATACTCGAGCTTCCTCCAATCCCTGAGGTCACTGCTGGGGGGCTGATCTTGTTAGATGTGACTGACGTGTTCAGGATATGCTCGGAGAGGAGGAGGGAGGGGAGGAGGGTGATAGACGCCCATATAGGGGAGCCTAGCCACCCTCCTCCGGTGAGGATAAGCGAGATCCTCAGGGGAATAGGGGACGTGGGATCTAAGTACATGCCGTTCGAGGGGCTGAGGGAGACGAGAGAGAGGATCTCTAAGTTCGCTAGGGACTTCCTGGGGAGGGATATCGATCCCGATGGTGTGTTCGTGACTAACGGAGGGGCTCAAGCCCTAACTTCTACTCTGATGGTCCTGAGGGGGAGGAAGATACTCCTCCCAGCCCCCGGATTCACTCAATACTTCGATAATGCTAGGATAATGGGCTTTAGCTTCGCCACATACAATTCCGCAGCGGAGGATCCTGTTGATGAGATCTTAGGGAAGCTAGGTGATGCTGGTGCTGTCCTCATAAATTACCCAAATAATCCTACAGGCTTCGTCCCTGAGAAAGATGTCCTGATGGAGCTTTGGGATGAGCTGAGGAGGAGGAATGTGTTGCTGATAAACGATGCAGCTTACTCCCAGATATACTTCGATTCTAGGCCAGAGGTACCGGGGGATGTAATAATAGACACTTTCAGCAAGACCTTCGGCGTACCGGGGCTGAGGCTGGGTTACGTTTACTGGGGACTGGAGGAGAGGAAAAAGATATTCGATGCCGTTTACATCACATCAGCTGGCGTCTCAGAGATATCTCAGATAGTACTGAACTCACTTCTAGATTCGCTCACCGAGGATTACTTAGAGAAAGTGAGATCACATTACAAGAGGAAGAGGGATAAGATAATCGAGCTAATGGAGGATTTCTCCTTCCCCCACCCGAGGGGAGCCTTTTACATATTCGCCAGCCATAAGAAGCTGAGGGATTCGAAGGAGCTAGCTTTAAGGCTCCTTCAGAGGGATCCGGCAGTTGGTATAGTTCCGGGAGATGTCTTCATGGGGGATAGGGGGAGCTTCAGGATATGCTACAGCCTCCTGAGCGATGATGAAGCTGAGGAAATGGTCGAGATAATCTTAGAGGAGATTCATAAGATGTAATCCATCGGGAGGTATTTGATCCCGTTCCTCAGGAGGCCAGCCAGCTTCCTCGTCGTCCTCGTCACATCCTCCCTAGTGGAAGCTTCCTCCAAGCTGAACCAGGAGACATCTATAGCATCCCCTCCCGGCCTCTCGGATCCCTCTATCGAAGCGGGATCGAATATTATGTCCGCTATGACGTAATGGTACTTAACTCTACTATCATCGTTCACCACTACTTGGCTCAAAGCGATTAAACCGATCGGCTCCGCTGACAAATTAGTCTCCTCGAATAGCTCCCTCTTCGCAGCTTCTAAGATACTCTCACCGGCCTCCACAGCACCGCCAGGTATGGACCACTTCCCCTGACCCGGAGGGAACCCCCTCCTGACGAGGAGGAGCTTCCCCTCCCTCAAAAGGACGGCGCCCACGCTAGCTATAGCATATCTAGGGAACTCCCTCATAGCTCGAGTGAGGATTGAGAGGGTAAAAAAGTTGAGCTCCTCAACGCTCCCTCATGTAGGTCGGCGCCTTCTCCGGGGAGACCCCCCTCTTCACTTTATGGTAGTAATCGTAAGTCATAACTTCCTCATCGCTGAGCAGCTCCGCGTCCACGAGCTCCCCCACGAAGATAGTATGCGTGCCCACATCGAGCGTAGAGGTGACGATGAACTCCATGTATGCGACTGATTCATCGAGTACTATGGGTGCTCCAGTCTTCCCTATCTTGTACGAGATCCCCTCGAATTTATTCAGATCCCTCCCGCTCATGAAACCGAATCTCCCTATCAACGTCATCGGAGCTTCTTTCCTGAGGACCGATACTGAGAAAGCCCAGCTTGACCTTATGCACTCATGCGTAAAATTCTCCTTATTTATGCAAACGGCGACCTTAGGGGGTTCAGATGTCACTTGAAAGACTGTGTTAGCTATCTGACCGTTCAGCTTATCTCCCAACCTCGAGGAGACTATGTATAACCCATAAGAGATCTTCCTCAGGGCCTTGGCGTTCATAGGCCCTTCAGGATAGGAAAAATAAAAAGATATCAGTAGAAAGTCACTCTATCCACATCCCTGCATTTAGATAAAGCTAGTAGCTTAGAGATACTCTTCGGGAAGGAGACCTCGTCGCAATCCCTTATCACTGCTACGTACTTCTCTAGCGTCGCCTCATCCACATCTTGAGAGAAAACGACCTTCCTCACGTTCGATATCAGCACCCTCCTCCCGAACTTCTCGAAGTCCTCCTTACTGAGCTCTATCTCCTCAATACCTGAGATCGGCACTGGAGTTAAGTTAGAGATGCCCTCACTAATCGACTTCCCGGCCTCCTTAACCCCCTCCACTAGGGGTTGGATGCTTCTGAGTCCGCCCATAACGTCGAGCAGGAGCTTCATCGCCTCATTTATCGCCTCCCCTATGCTTATCCCGAGCCTCCTAGAGAGCTCAGCGACGCTATTGTAAAGCTCTGGATTCAATCCCCTTATAGTTATGTCCTTGCTCAGACGCTCCTCTCCTGATGCCCTCACTACTACCTCCTTGCCCGCAGACCTCACTCTAACGCCTCCAGGCGTTACAGCTACCTCCTCACCCGGGCGTTCCTCCCTACTCTCTGACATAGTCACACCTGTATTACATGCAATCATTAGTATATAAGCATTACTAGTCATGTAAGCCTAACTCCCTCAGCACTCCAGTTATGGCTGTTACCACGCTACCCGGCTCCTCCGTCAAGGGGGGCCTCACGTGAGGCTTAACAGGGGTTCCCATCACATTTAGAGCTGTTTTAATTGCAGTGGGGAATGACGAAGCTATATCGTAAATGGAAGAGAGCTTCAAGAGCTTATAATTCTCCTCCAAAGCTCTCCTGAGATCTCCATTTTCCCAAGCATCGTAGATAGCTCTGTGCAAGCTAGGGGTTAAGTTCGCTAAGGCAGTTATCCCCCCATCCCCTCCCATCATCAAGTTGAAGAGGAGCAGGTCGTCCATCCCAGTGAGCACTGAGAAGTCCTTCCTGACGGATTTTATCCCCTGAATCAATCTCCTCAAGTAGGAGAAGCTATCGTAAGTGACTTTGGCTCCCGCGATATTGCTGTGCTCCTGAGCTAATTCGATGTAGAGTTCTATGGGAACATTTATACCCGTGAGGGAGGGTATATTGTAAATTATTATCGGTAAATCCACTCTATCGGCTATCCTAGAGAAGTGCAGCCCCAGCTTCTTAGCATCTATCTTGAAGAAGAATGGAGGAGTGACTATAACACCATCAGCGCCCATATCCTTGAAAATATTGCCTAACTCAACGGCTTTATCCGTAGAATTATGGCTTATCCCGGGTATAACCCAGATCTTCCCACCGACTTCATCTATCAGCGCTTCAGTAAGCCTTATCGCCTCCTCCCTTTCCAGATGGACGAACTCGCCCGTGGTCGAGTTCGGGAAGATGCCATGAACCCCTCCCCTCAGCTGATGATTTGCGAGCCATCTCAAAGCATCGAAATCTATCTCGAGCTTCTCATTGAAAGGGGTTATCAATGGAGTTATTATCCCCCTGAAGGACATGGAGTCACCAGGAGAATTGCATATCTCTATCAGATAAACCCAGTGGTACTAATACTTCTAGAAATATTAATGTATACCTTCATCGTTATATAAAAATAGCTCCGATACGAGAAATTACCAAATATTTAATTCTCATCGCATGGGTTTGTTAGATTAGTTTCATGGAATTGGAAACTCGTGACATCGACCAAGCCTCGCCCTTCAGGGCGGGGAGGAGGTCAGTTAGGATGCGATCGATTCCGAGGAGATCGAAATGAATATGCATGCAGCTGCTAAGAAAATCTTAGGAATCTCAAATCAGTGGAATCGAAATGTAACAGCTTTTGGGATTCCTTCCCATCTATTCCACGACTGCTGGCTATGATTTTGTTATAAAGTCCGGCTCCTTACGAATGCCCACAGCATCTTCTCTCGAGCCATTCTCCGAGCGAACTAAGAGTTCCCCCGATGGTGATCTCAGCTAATCTCTGTTCTCTCACTCCCACCCGCGAATTCATCATTAGAACTCATTTTTAGGTTGTAATAAGGTCGAAATACGCTGTTTATAACTGGATATTTTTCATCCAGCTTATTACATTACCATAATACTTAAATTAATTTTAAATATCTCCATCAAGATGTAATTTTTATATCCATGTATCAATAATAATTGTAAAATTTAATTGGAGATTCGCCCGGAAGTTAGAGGCACAAATTTTTATTTTTACATTTTGATGGCAAGTCAGGGGATTTTCATGTTCGAGATAGTTGGAAAGAGGGAGCTAGCGCCCAACATAAAGTGGATTAAGGTGAAGGCCCCTCTCGTAGCTAGGAATGCGAAACCAGGGCAGTTCGTAGTAATCAGATTGCATGAGAGAGGGGAGAGGATCCCTCTAACTCTCTTCAGATGGGATAAGGAGGAAGGGACCATAGAGATGGTCTTTCAGGAGGTCGGAAAGACGACATACGAGCTCGGGACTTACGGTGTAGGGGATAAGATAGCGGACGTCGTCGGCCCTTTGGGCAAACCAACTCACATAGAGAACTTCGGAACTGCAGTAGTCGTCAGCGGGGGTGTAGGAGCTCCCATAGGGTACTCGATCACCAAAGCCCTGAAGGAAGCTGGTAACTATGTTATCAGCATAATAGGGTTCAGAAACAAGCAGTTAGTGATCTTGGAGGATGAATTCAGGAAGGTTAGCGATGAACTCCTCATAACTACGGATGACGGGAGTTACGTGAGGAAGGGGTTCACTACTGATGTTCTGAGCGAGCTACTGGGGTCCGGTAGGAAGGTTGATTACGTCTTCACGGTGGGTCCAGTGATAATGATGAAGAAAGTCGCTGACATAACGAAGAAGTACGGGATAAGGACTTACGCGAGCCTCAATCCCATAATGGTGGATGGCACTGGGATGTGCGGAGCTTGCAGGGTAACCGTAGGAGGGCAGGTCGTCTTTGCATGTGTTGCTGGTCCGGATTTCGATGCACATCAGGTTGATTTCGATGAGTTGATGAAGAGGTTAGCTCAGTACAGGGAGGAGGAGAAGTTAGCGCTCGAGAGGTTCCTCCAAGTGGGCGTGGTGAGAGGATGAGCGCGGGTAGGAGGGAAGTGAAGAAAGTAAGGGTCCCGGTCCCGGAGCAGGATCCCCATGTGAGGATACATAATTTCAATGAAGTAGCCTTAGGCTACAGCTTGGAGCAGGCTATGGAGGAAGCCTCCAGATGTCTTCAATGCCATGTGAAAGTCGCTCCCTGCATCAAAAACTGCCCAGTCCTCGTGAATGTCCCGGGATTCATAAAGAAGATACTTGAGGGAGATATGAAGGGAGCCCTGGAGGTAATAATGGAGACGAACTCGCTTCCCGGGATAACTGGAAGGGTCTGCCCGCAGGAGGAACAGTGCGAGATGAACTGCATAATGGGGAAGCTCGGGGATAAGATAAACATAGGGAAGCTCGAGAGGTTCGTAGCTGATTACGCTAGGGAGCACGGCATAAGGCCCGAAGTTAAGATAGCGCCTCCTACTGGGAAGAGGGTAGCTATAGTGGGCTCGGGTCCGGCCGGACTCACTGCAGCAGCTGATTTGAGGAAGATGGGTCATGAAGTAGTCATATATGAGGCCCTTCATGAACCCGGAGGCGTCCTAGTTTACGGGATCCCTGAGTTCAGGCTCCCGAAGGAGATAGTTAGGTACGAAGTCGAGTTCTTGAAGAGCATAGGAGTCAAGATATATACGGATGTGGTTATAGGGAAGACTCTCTCCCTCTACGATCTCCTCGAGGAATTCGACGCTGTCTTCTTGGGGACGGGAGCCGGCACTCCCAACTTCCTGAACGTGCCCGGAGTGAACTGCCTCGGCATATACTCAGCTAACGAGTTCCTCACTAGGGTCAACCTGATGAAGGCCTACCTCTTCCCAGATTACGATACCCCCATTAAGAGAGGGAAGAGGCTCGCCGTAATAGGAGGGGGAAATACCGCTATGGATTCTGCTAGGAGCGGTCTCAGGATAGGGTATGAGGAGGTCTACATACTCTACAGGAGGACCAGGGAATTGATGACGGCTAGAATTGAGGAAATTGGACACGCTGAAGAGGAGGGAGTCAAGTTCATGTTCTTAGTAAATCCCGTTGCCTTCAAGTGCGATGAGAACGGGTGGGTGAGAGCGGTCACGCTGATAAGGAATGAGCTGGGCGAGCCGGATGAGTCGGGGAGGAGGAGGCCCATCCCGATACCTGGGAGCGAGTTCGATCTGGAGGTCGATGCCGTAGTGATAGCGATAGGGCAGAGGCCCAACAGGATACTCTACCAAGAGGTCCCAGAGCTGGAGGTATCGAGGAACGGCACTATAATAGTTGATGAGAAGTACAGGAGTACGCTGAGAGGAGTATTCGCTGGAGGGGATGCGATAAGGGGAGAGGCCACTGTAGTGCTGGCGATGGGGGATGGCAAGAGGGCAGCTATGGCTATAGATGAGTACCTCAGGACTGGGGAGTGGCCGGAGAAGATAGTCCCGATGAAGCTCGCTCAAGCCGACTAGGGACTTATCTTTTTATTTTTAGGAGCTCCAATTTTATTATGAGTGGGGAACTCAAGCTCAGGGCTATCGTGAGCATAGCTCAATTAGTTCTGGGGATACTCCTCTTCATAAGCGGGCTCGTCCTTTACTTCACCCCATCTGGAAGGGCTCATGAGTTCATAATCTTCATGAGCAGAGGATCCTGGCGCTACTGGCATGATATCTTCGCATTCGCTTTCTCTGGATCATCCCTAATTCACATATACTTCAACTTCAGATCCCTGAAAGTCCTGGCTAGGAGGTTGTTCTCATGAAGAAGCTAATCCTAGTGATCTTAATAGCTATAATCTTGGCCGCCATCCCCCTGATATACAGACCGGAGGAGAGGGGCTACGTAGTGAGGGGGAAGTTGAAGGACGTTGGCTCTAGGATAATAGTCGTGGAGACTGAGGAAGGGGATGAGGCCTTCGAGCTGAGGGGGGATTATGAAGGTGGATATAAGTGGCATCAAGTATTGGAGAGGCTCAGGGGGATGATAGGAGAGGAGGTAGTTGTGAGAGTGGAGATAAGAGGGAGAGCAGCTGTAGCGGTGAGTATAGAGCTGCCCAGGCTGGGGATAAAGTATTAGTTTATCTCATCATATTATCGAGATGCGGGGGAAGATAGGAAGGTTCCAGGTGATGGCTCTCCTGCAAGCAGCTAGATACTTCCTCCTGAAAGGAGATCTAGAGAGAGCGAAATCCTTCGGGCTGAACAGAGCTATATTTTACGCTTGGGCGAAGAGATCGGGAGGGAAAGTTCGCATGCACAGGGCTGCGGGTGCATCGGCTCCCTCGATACCCAGAGCCACTAGAGGAATCGAGCAACTGGGCGATGAGAGAGCTTACGTGAACGATGAGGGTCTCTTCACAATAGGGGACGAGGTTCAGAGGCCCGAAGATTACGATGAGCAAGTGGCGAGGAGGATAGAGGAAGTAGTCCCGTACGATAGGGCATGGAAAGCTGCCCTGAATTACTTGAGATCCTTCCCCACGGACATTCTGCTCGATCAGAGGAAGTTCTATGAGCGCGTCTACCTCCCGGTGAGGGATAGGTTCGAGGAGCTCGTGAGCTCTTATAGTTGAGAGGGCATCGCTAGGGGAAATTGAGGGGTGAGCTCCCTGTCGATGGGGATAGATGAAGCTGGGAGGGGCCCAGTGATAGGGCCAATGGTCGTGGCAGCTGTTATCCTGAAGAGGAGGGAAGCCAAGAGGCTGAGGGAAATGGGAGTTACTGATTCGAAGCTCTTGAGTGCTGAGAGGAGGGAGGAGCTCTTCCCAATGATAATTGAGAGCGCTGAATCCTACTTAATAAAGGTAATCGAGCCTAAGAGGATAGATGAAGCCGTCTCTAAGAATATGCTCAATTTACTCGAAGCTGAAGTGATGTCCGAGCTGATAAGGGAGCTCAGGCCCGCTAGAGTAATAGTTGATTCTCCTATGAGGAACTGCAGGAAGTTCTCAGATGTACTGAGGGAATTTCTGGGGGATTCGAGCGTTAAAATAATAGCTGAGAATAAGGCCGACTCCAAATATATTCAAGTGGCTTCAGCCTCCATAATAGCTAAGGTGGAGAGGGATAGGAGGATCAGGGAGTTGAGCGAGCTGACTGGAATTGAGATAGGCTCAGGGTACCCAGGAGATCCTAAGACGAGGGAGGCTATTAGGATGATCCTCAAGGGGGCCGAGTTCCCCAGGAATCAGGTGAGATGGAAGTGGGCGACGATAAATAGGCTCCTGGAGGAGATCAGGGGGAGTGATTTGACCGAGTTCCTGGATTGATAACGCTAGCTATTATCTCAGCTATCCTCCTTATCTCCGCTTGAGCCGATCTATCCAGTCTGAGCTTCAGGAAATGATGCCAGTCCGATTGCCTCCCGCTGACGAAAATAGCTGTCCTCAATGCCGATGGGAGTATGTACCTGGCATCTTCCATCCTCACCCCCATGCTCAGGAGCCTTTCATATAGCTTAACGCTCATCTCAGCGTGCTCTCTCATGAGCCTCAAAGCCTCATCATTCACCTCTGGGAATATGAAGCCCTCGGGTTTAGTCACCCTCCCGGATCTCTGAGTGAAGCTTAGCCTCCTATGCCTGACGAATTGATGGGAGGCGACCCTGGACATCTCGATCCAGAAGGCATAGAAACCATGCCTAGGATCCTCATGAGGGGACTTCAAGAAGCTGTAAAGTAGGGGCTCATCGCTCAACTTCTCCATCTCAACTGAGAGCCTCGGCTCCGCTTCAGATTCTATACCGAGGATGCGGGATATCATTGGGAGCTCCCTCATGGCTTCCAGGCCTATGACCCTAGCTTCACTATCCAGGAGCTCCATAGCTGTCCTTGGATTGAGGGAGATCAAGCTGGGATTTCCTAGAGTTATCTCAACGTATTTATGATTTATGAGGAGCCTCAGCAGTTCTCGATGGTCGCAATCTATCCAGAGCCTTATCAGGCTGTGCTCGAGGACTGAGTAGTGCCCCATCCTTATGATGTTCGATAGAAGCCTCTCGACCCTCTCCCTATCATTCAGCTCCTCAGCTATTTCTTCAGGACCCCCAGTGCTCCTAGATACTCTCGTAGCTAGGTAAATTAGACCTTCCCCACCTATTAACTCCTTCCTCACGACCTCCATGCTAAACCCGATGAATGGAGGTAAGATAAAACGCTAGCTGCGTGCATGAGACCTCAAAGACAGCAGATTACTCAAGATTTTTATCCTAACATGGATTAACAATGATCTCCCATAAATTACAATTCGATAATTCCATAATAAATTTTAGAAAATGGGCGATAAATCAGGAGAATTTTTAATTTTTTCAATGATAAAATCATGAATATATTTTATAAAATAATGGGATAATTACAGAAAAATTTTTGTAATATGAGCCGGGAGTTTTTATAATTTATGATTAAGCGGTATCCTCATAAATTCTCTTATGTTTAATTAACTTTTTAATGGGCTCGCGAGCTTGGGCTGGGGGTGACCCTATGGAGTTTGAGTGTCCCGTATGCGGAGCTGTATTCGATATAGAGGATGTAGAAGAGGGCGATGAGGTCAGATGCCCTGAATGCGGCGCTCTACTCGTCGTCATGAAGAAGGGCAAGAAACTCTACCTGGAGCCCGTTCCTGAGGAGGAAGAGGAGGAATGGGAAGAGGAGGAAGAGGAGTGGGAAGAGGAGGAAGAGTGGGAGGAGGAAGAGGAGTTCTGAGCTATCGAGGCATCCTGTAAAAAGCCATCTTTTTTCCTATCCCGAGGTCATCCAGCTTTTTCTCCCATTCATCAGATATAGAGATCACCGAGAAGACCCCCCATAGCTTAGCTCCCGCATCGTTCACTATATCAATTATCGCCTCTAGGGATTCCAAGTTCTTCACGATATCCCTAACCAAGATCACTCTATCATCCACCTCTATCTGGCTAGGTACGTAGAGCTCGACAACAGCCCCTCTGTCGAGGGAGACGTAAGAGCTCCTCAAGTAAGACTCTAAGGAGAGACTTGCATGTTCCATGCAGCTTAAAGCCTTCGCTTTGAGCCAATCGCTAGCGATTAGGGCTAGGGGGAAGGATCCCTGTGGGGATACTATCACGTTAACCTCCTCATCCCCGACGAAACTCGATATGACATATCCCATGAGCTCCAGGAACTTGTAGTTGCTCATAAGCCTCCAGGACTCTATGTAATTGTACCTGTTGACCCTGAGATTTCTCCTGAGAGCTTCCTCTATAAGGTTCAGGCTCTCTATCCTCTCTATTATCTTCCTAGCTGTCGTCTTCTCCGGTGTGCTCTTGAGACTTATGTATCTCCATATGACTTGATACGGTATTCCTAGCTTCGATTCAAGCTCCTTCAATGTGAAAAAACCCTTTAGGGAGCTCAAAAGCCTGACGGAGATGTAAGGAGACTCGAGCCTCCCGTTCCTCATGACCACTTTACCTTTCCAAGAAGCGTAACTCACTTAGATTTAAATTCAACTCCGCTGGGCAATATGGTGCCACTCCGTTAGCATTGAATTCGTCTAGAAAACCTTTATAACAATGGATCCACGAGATCCGAAGTTGAGTCATGAAGATGCTTCAGCAGGCAACCTTGCTTGAGGAGTTCAGGTTCCCCGGGACTCTTTTTAGAGTGAGGAAAATCCCGATAGCTCAGGGATGGAGGAAGATATACATCAAATGGGAGGGAAATAACCCCACGGGGACCCAAAAGGACAGAGCGGCTTACATGCACGTGAGGAGGGCTATAGAGCAGGGATATGATACGGTGACCGTGGGCACCTGCGGGAACTTCGGGGCTTCCTTAGCCTACTTCGCTAACCTCCACGGGATGAGGGCAGTGATATACGTACCATCACGCTACACCAATGGGAGGGTTAGGGAGATGAGGAAGTACAATGCTGAGATAGTTTACGTAGATGGCAGCTACGAGGACGCTGTAGAGAGGAGCGTGCTCGATGCTATGAAATACGGATACTACGATTCCAATCCCGGGAGCGTTAACAGTAGGGTAGCCCTAGAGTCCTTCAAGGCCATCGCTTATGAGATAGTTGCAGCCCTGGGCTCGGTCCCTGATTTAGTCTCCGTCCCAATGGGAAACGGCACCACTCTAGCTGGTATCTACATGGGCTTCCGCGAGATGCTCGATATGGGGATCTCGAGGAAGCTCCCAGTGATGCTAGGGGCAACTACGGGACTGGGGAATCAGATAGCTGAGACCCTCAAGAGAGGCTCCGAGGAGCTAGTCCCCCTGAGGGAGGATGAAGTGAGGGAAACTGAGTATAATGAGCCATTGGTCTCGATAAAGGCTTTCGATGGTGAGTACGCCTTGGAAGCTATAAGGAGGAGCGGCGGCTTAGCTTTCGAATTCTACGATGAGGAACTGCTTCAGCTCGCTGAGGAGCTTAGAATGGAAGGTATAGACCCTCTTCCAGCATCTTCCTCCTCTTTAGGGGCTATAGAGAGATATTTAGAGTTCGGGGGATATTTCGAGAATGCAGTGGCGGTCGTCACAGGGAGAAGGTTCTGAAGTCCCCGAAGCTCTGATACTAGCTGAGGGAAAATACGATACTTCCGATGCTAAGACAGCTCACGGCCTCGTCAGGAAGTCCATGAGGTACAGGATAGTCGGCGTCATAGACAGCAGGTTCGCTGGGATGGACGCTGGTGAAGTGCTGGATGGGAAGAGGAGGGGCATAAAGATCTATAGGAGCTTGGATGAAGCGCTGAGTGAGAGGCCAAATGTCAGAGTGCTGATAGTCGGTGTAGCCACAGCGGGAGGAATGCTCCCACCTGAGTACAGGGGCTACATAAGGGAAGCCATAGAGAGGGGGCTCAACATAGTATCGGGGCTCCACGAGTTCCTGAGCGATGATCCAGAGTTCTCAAAGATATCTAAAGAGAGAGGAGTCGAGATAATAGATGTCAGGAAGATCTATCAGAAGATGAAGCTTTTCTATACAGGGAAGATAAGGGAAGTGGATTCTTACAGAGTAGCTATCTTAGGGACCGATGCATGTATAGGGAAGAGGACGACGGCCTGGATGATAGTAGATGAGCTCAATAAGAGGGGTATAAAGGCGGTTTTCGTCGGGACCGGTCAGACCGCTTGGATGCAGGGAGCTAAATATGGGATAGTGCTGGATGCTATGATAAACGATTTCATACCAGGAGGATTGGAGCATGAGGTCTGGAGGGCTTACGTCGAGGAGAGGCCAAAGGTAATAGTGGTCCCTGGCCAGGGTTCATTGCTGCATCCGGCATTCCCGGGTAGCTTCGAGGTAGTGAATTTACTAACGCCTAACGCTATAGTGCTGCAGCACGCACCTGGGAGGAAGCATCTAGAGGACTTCCCGGAGTTCCCAATGCCCTCGCTGGAGAAGTACATACGCTTAATAGAAGTCATGACGGATAGGAAGCCTCTAGCTATCACTATAAACACAGAAGGGATGAGCGAGGAAGCTGTGGAGAGTTACGTCAAGGAGGTGGAGGCCAAGTACGGAATAGTGGCATGCGCTCCCCTGATCCATGGCGTGGGTAGGATAGTCGATGCCATAGCTAAGGAGGTGGAGGGTTGAGCATCTGCTTCGATAAGATCAGGATAGGGAACCTGAGGGTGAAGGATAGGGCTATACTAGCTACTTACGAGCTCGAGGTGGACGGCGTCAGGAAGGAGTACGATCTCATAGAGGTGTACGAGGGGAGTATAAGGGATATAAGGGGTATCGAGGAGATAGCTGCGTTGATAAGCATAGTTCCGGCGATAAATTACACATTATTTGCGAAAGAAATTGATATAGAATTCCCAATACATGAGTTAGACCTAAAGTTCTTCATGGATATGAGCGAGATAACTGCTAGGGATATCTTCGTCAATAGGATAGTCAAGAGGACTGGCCTCATCAAGGATGAGTTCATACCGGACCCCGAGAGCTTGAGGCCCGAGGATGCTAGCCCGAAAGCTGAAGTTAATGCGAAGATAGGGTCAACGGTCCTCGATTACTCAGGGGATGAGTTGAAATGCGGTGTCATGGTCTCCGGGGGGAAGGACAGCCTCCTCTCCTTCATGCTCCTGAAGGAAGCTGGGTGCGAAGTTCATCCCTTCTTTTTCAATGAGAGCGGGAGGCATTGGCACGTCTCCCTGAAGGCGTACAGGTACTTCAGAGCTGAGGAATCGAGGACAAGCAGGGTCTGGAGCAACGTAGATAGATTATTCAACTTCATAGAGTCAAACATGAGGATCCTTGTCAAAGATTTCAGGAAAAAGACGAAGGAAATATATCCGATAAGGCTCTTCTGGTTCGAGCATTGGGCTTTCTCCTTCCTCCCGATCATGATGAGGAGGGGTATAGGGAACATAATCTTCGGGAACGAGTACGATGATCCATCCTCAGTTCCCTCCTACTTCAAGGGGATAAAGCATTATAATGCGGTTTACGACCAATCCCAGGACTTCGAGGATTACATGACGAACTGGTTCAAGGAGAGGGGGCTTGGAATAAAGCAATGGTCTCCAATAAGATCTATCTCTGGATTGATAGTACAGAGAATCCTATACAGGAGGTATAAAGATATCATGAAGCTTCAGATGAGCTGCCATACTCCTAGGTATGCTAGCGGGGAGCTGAGGCCATGCGGGAGCTGCTATAAATGCATAGGGATAAGGATCTTCCTGCTGGCTAATGGGGTAGATCCAAAGATAATAGGTTACGGGGATGAGCTGAGCGATATAGTGGAGCACGTCGAGGCCGGGAAGTACAGGTTGGATGAGGATGAGCTGGAGCACTCACTGTACCTCATAAGCGAGAGGCTGGGGGTGAAGCTCCCCAGGGTCCATCCTCATCCCGAAGTAGAGACAGTGAGGTTCAACGATGTAACTGCGAGGGTAGATCATATTCCATATCCTGAGTTAAGAAGAAAAATTTTTAATATAATTGAGGAATATGTGAATGGATATTCCATTCTGAGGGATGGGAAATGGGTAAGAGTAGGGAGAGAGGAATTGGGGCTGTAGCGATAGAGTTTAGGGATCTGGGGCCTGAGGAGATAGAGGAATACATAAAATTCGATGCTAAGATAAGCTGGGATTTCCTAACTGATGAGGAGAAGATGAAGCTGGGATACGAGGGTTATCTGAGGAGGCATAGGGAGGTAGTGTACTCGCTCTACAGAGCTAACATGAGGAACAGGATGATAGCGGCTTATGCGGACGGCGAGATTGTAGGAGTGGTCTGGGTGGGCATGAGGGTAGATACGGTCCACTTCGTGGACGTGGGCTACATATACGATATCGAGGTGAGTAGGGATCTGAGGGGGAAGGGGATAGGGAGCAAGCTACTCCAGATGGCCGAGGAGACCTGCAGGGAGTGGGGAGTCAAGGAGGTCATGCTGGCTGTCGAGGCGAATAATTTTGAGGCAATTAAGTGGTATGAGAAGATGGGATACGCTCCGAAGAGGCATCTGATGAGCAAGAGGTTGCGAGCGTTTGAATGAAACCTTTATTATGTAGCAGTAAGTGGTGACCCGATGCAGGGATCGGATCTGATCTCAGCTGTGAAGTTCATAATAGAGATCGTATTGAAGTTAGCGAGCTGGTTCGATCAGCTCTTCAAGGCGATAATAGTGCCCATAATGAATCAGATAGGCATAAAGGGGGATGCCGCTAATGCTATAACTTTCATAATAGAGCTCATGATATTCGTAGTGCTCATAGAGAAAGCAGCGGGGCTCGTCAAATGGGTCCTCCTCGCACTGCTCATACTCCTAGTTATAGGGGCCCTCTATCCCTACCTATGAGGTTTAATAAGATCCCCTTCATGGAGCTAGGGGTCGCTATTGAGGGCTGTGGTGATACGCAAGCACGGGGGTCCCGAGGTACTGGAGTTCGAGGAGGATTATCCTGATCCTAAGATAGGCCCTAATGACGTTCTAGTCGAGGTCAAAGCAGTCGCTATGAATCATTTAGACATCTGGGTGAGGAAAGGCGTGAGAGGGGCGACTCTACCGAGGATACTGGGCTCGGATATCTCGGGAATTGTTAAGGAAGTTGGGAGTGGCGTGAGCGATGTCAAGGTGGGAGAGGAGGTCATAGTCTCCCCGGGCTACGGCTGCGGGAAGTGCGAGTACTGCCTGAGCGGTAGGGAGAGTATGTGCAAGCAGTATAAGATGCCCGGCTATCACGTCGATGGTGGTTACGCTGAGCTGACATCGCATCCTGAGAGGGCGATACTCAGGAAGCCAGCAAATCTGAATTTCGAAGAGGCAGCATCGGTCCCTTTAGTCTTCCTTACATCTTGGCACATGCTCAGGACTCTCGCTGATGTGAGGGAAGATGAGTGGGTCCTCATATGGGGCGCTGGGAGCGGAGTGGGCATATCATCGATACAGATAGCGAAGCTCCTCGGGGCCAAAGTTATAGCAACTGTCGGGGATGATTGGAAGGTGGAGAGGGCCTATAAGATAGGGGCGGATCACGTGATAAACAGGAAGAAGGAGGATGTCATCGCTAGAGTGAAGGAACTCACTGGGGAGGGGGTGGATGTGGTCGTAGACTCGGTGGGCAGCGAGACTTGGATGAGCAGTCTCAAGTGCTTGAGGGTAGGGGGCAGGATGGTCAGCGTGGGAGCCACTTCAGGGGAGCAAGCGAGTATAGATGTCAGATACATTTTCTCGAGGCAGCTCAGAATATTAGGCTCTTACATGGGGAGCAGGGCTGAGCTGATCGAAGTTCTGAAGTTCTTCGAGAGGGGGAAGCTCAGGCCAGTCATAGATTCTGTATTCAAGCTTGAGGAAGCTAGGAAGGCTCATGAGAGGATGGAAGGGAGCGAGATGTTTGGAAAGATAGTTATCCTGCCGAGGTGATCTCATGTTCGATGTGGAGGAGTTCTGGAAGTTCGATCTCAGGGTGGGGAAGGTGCTGGCAGCAGAAAGGGTATCGGGCTCTAAGAAGCTGATAAAGTTGGATGTCGATTTCGGGAGCGAGAGAAGGACGATAGTGACTGGGATAGCTGATCAAGTAGATCCCGAAATCCTAGTTGGGAAAAAGATGGTATTCGTCCTCAATTTGAAGCCAAAGAGGATGATGGGAGTTGAGAGCCAGGGGATGCTATTGCTGGCTGAGGAGGATGGCGGGAGGATACATTTGATAGAGGTGCCCGATGAGGTCCCCGTAGGCACTAAAGTTTGGTGATCAGACCAGCTGACTTTAGGGCGTTCTTAATCTCCTCTCTCTCCCCCTCTGATAGAGGTTGAGATGGCATCCTGGCGAAGCCTCCCGGAAGGCCCCTCAGCCTCAAAGCTTCTTTAGTAGCGCTTAACTGATTGTACTTCTTCACTATAACTTCATTCAACATAGTGAGGGTCAGCTGGATCTTGGAAGCTCTCTTCAGATCACCAGCCATGAAGGAGTTGTAGAGCTCGACTGTGAGCTCGGGGGCGAATATAGAGACAGCCACTATTCCCCCATCCCCTCCTAGGACTAAGGTATCGAGGAGTACATCTCCAGTCCCAGCTAGAACTGACTTCTTACCTCCAATTAGCCTGATGAGCTCTGAGATCCTCCATATTAAGCCGCTAGACTCCTTTATGCCCGCGAAGTTATCGAAATCGGAGAGCTTGGCTACGATATCTATCGGTACATCGTAACCGACGAACTTAGTCACATTGTAAAGGAGTATGGGGATGTTGGAGGACTTGAGGATGAGGGTGTAATGTTCTAAGAGCTCCTTGGGGCTCGGTTTGAAGTAGTAGGGAGGGGTCAGGAGGACCGCATCGGCCCCTATCCTCTCAGCCATCTGTATCTGCCTCATGAGGGCTCTAGTCGATGGGTTGCTCACGCCAGCTATCACCGGCACCTGCCCCCCTACTTTATCTATGACGGCCCTCAGGACCTCGCCCCTCTCCTCATCATCGAGGAGAGGCCCCTCCCCGTTGCTCGCGCAAGTAGCTAATCCATGAACCTTAGCTTCCAGCCAGAAATCGAGGAGCTTGTCGAGGGATCTGAGGTCCAGATCCCCTTCCTGAGTGAAAGGGGTGACATGAGGCGGTATTATACCGTGGAACCTCATAAAGAAAACTTCTCCCCTGAAAAATAAAAAGTTGAGCTTCATAGCGAGGACTTTATATGCTCTATAACACCCTTAATCTCTCCGGGCAAGTAGAACCTCCACAGGAGCCTGCAAACAAATCTCTTCAGGAAGGAAAGCTTTATTCTACCTCCGCATGCATATGGATGGCCTCCTCCGCCGTAACTCTCACATATAACCCTTAGATCGACTTCCTTCATCCTCCCGGCGTATAGGGAGAACCTCTTACAGTTAAAAACGAAGCAGAAATCAGCTCCCAGATCCTCACTAGCTTTCCTAGCTATTAGGGACCCCGGACCTCCCGCTCTAATATCTATAACGCAGAATCTCCTGCCTCCATGAGTTTCCTCTATCCTAACTCTCTTCAATGCCTCCTCGACTTGCGACTCTATGGATAGGAGCTTCTTCCTGCCGAAATCCTCCAGCCCCTCATCTATTAAATATCCTTCCACCAATTTCCCAATTAGCTTAACTTTCATTTTCTTACTTGTGGAGATCGCATTATATATTCTAGATATCTCCAGCGCGTATTTGCCCGTATCCGCATCATCAGCTATCTCGACCAGCCTCCTCTCGAAATCTCCGCCACCCAACCACTCCAGAACTAGCCTAGCGTTGCTCTGAGATGGCTTGAGTCTCAGCTCTATGAGCTCCGATAACCTAGAGGAGCTCTCGTCATCCCATCTATGGTGATCGCACCAATAGACCCTGCAGCCGGAACCTATCAACCTCCTGAGCTCAGCCTCCACTCCCTCCAATTTCGATTTATTCAGCCCTATATCAAGTATTAGGAGCTCATCGACTCCCCTGACCTTTGAGAGAGCTTTATCTATAGAACCAGGCCCGGAAAACTTCAATTCAGATTCTCCGAGCCTCCTGATAGCTATAGCTGCGCTCAGGATCCCATCGACATCTCCATGCGTTATTATCAAACGCTTCATCCTATCCCTCTACCCAGCTCACGTTAACCGAGCCCTCTAGCTCAGCTATTAAGTTCTCATCTATCTTGCAAGGTCCCTCGTAAAGAGTGGAAGCTGTGGCTGATGCTACGGAGAATTTAGCTAAATCCTCGAGCTCCAGGCCCCTGAACAGAGCTATGCCTAGGGCTGCTGAGAATACATCCCCAGCCCCCACTTCATCCTTAGCATCAACTTCCGGGGCTTCAGCATATAAGATACCCTCCGGGAAGCTGAATAGAGCCCCCTGCCTCCCTAATGTTATAGCCACTATCGGGAAGTGCCTGGATAACTCTTTCAAAGCTCCTCTAACATCCTTACCAGTCGCAGCAATAGCTTCGAGGTCGTTCAAATGAACTACAACTTCCAAATCGAGGAATTCATCTAAATAGCCTCTGGAAAGCTTTATTCCATTATCGAATACTCTCAATATCCCCTGTAGGTCCAGCAAAACTATTCTGGAGATCTTAATAGATTCAAGAGCTACCTCCCTGTTTATCTCATTAGCCACAGGGCCTAAATGTATTATATCGGCATTTAAAGAGCTGAGATCATCGACTGAAATATTATCGCAACGGGACGATAGGGAAAGGGGATATGAGCCCTTGCTTATCGAGAACCTAGTGGTCCTCTCGCAAGATCTCTTCACTCTCGAGGTATCCACGCCCTCCTCCTCGAGCTTAGCGAGGAACTCCTCAGGCATGTCCCTCCCAACTCTGGATACTATAGAAGCCCTCATCCCGAGCCCAGTGGCGAATAGGGATCCGTAAACTACGCTGCCGCCTATCCTAACTTCATTCATCTCATCTATCGTTATATGGCCTACAGCGGCGTAACTCATTCAAATCCCCTCTCTATCAGTCGCGAGTACCAATCGGGGAATGAGGGGTTCCTGACGATCCTGGATACAGTATAAGGCTTTATATCGAGGACAGGGGTCCCGTCATACGCATCCATATTGGAAACGTATATCCTTCCATCAGAAATACCATTAACTCTAACTAAGTGGAGCCCTATGGGGTTAGGCCTGTGAGGGGAATCCGTCGCGAAGACACCTACTTCGGGAGCCTCGAGTCCAAGTCTCAGGAACCTCTTAGGCCTGACGATGAGAGTGGCTCTGCTCTCCTCGGGGACCTCGTGTAAGTATGATATGATGAAGATGTGAGAGAAGCCATTTAGCCCGATTAGACCATCCCTGTATTCCTCCAGGATCTCTATGTAACCTTCGACGCCATCGAAGCTCCCCTTAACTTCCTCTCTAGAGGCCCCTGTCCTGAAGAAGCCTATGGGTTTGAAGCATATCATAGCTAGGGGGAGGAAGAGGAGGCTAAAAAGCGTTCAGACTCACGCGCCGATATTGAAGTGTAAATAATTAAAATAGGGCATGAATTTTGACAGATATTTTTATGTAGTGGGATATTTAGAAAAGAATTTTTTATACGGTGGAGATTCAGAAAATGAAGCTAGGGGCGAGGAGTCGAGCTGGAGTTTTATTTATTGAATGGTAAGCCGGAGGGGATCTCATGAAAAGGATCACCGAGGCCTTCGGACAGGAGAGCATGGTGATGGTGATAGCTGGTAACATATCATCCGTTCTGATAGGCTCGATTATATGGATAGTGCTCGCAGGAGTTCTCCCTGTGAGCGATTACGGTAGAGCCAATTACATACTCTCCCTGGGGGCCTTCCTCTCCACTTTCACGTTGCTCGGGTTCAACGTAACGCTAAGGACCTATCTCCCGAGGGGGAGGGATGAGATACTTCCCCCATCGATACTGCTCACCTCTCTAATCTCCATAATCTTGGGAATGCCTTTCATCAACTTGCACCCATCGATACCGCTGATAATATTCAGCAACTCCATCTTCATCCTACTGACCTCTGAGAGGCTAGGCCATCTCAAGTACAGGGACTTCTTCATACTCCAGACAGTTACTAGGGTGCTCCAAATAATTCTGATAATACGGATAGTCCCTATATCCGGTTTGGATGGAGCTATTTACTCTATAACGCTCCCATTCACACTATTCTCAATTCCCATGCTCCTCAAGGCCAGGGGCGGATTTAGGGGCATTAAGGGGCTCCTCAGTTACTTCCGCTTCTCCCTTCTCTCCTACTTGAGCGGGATAGTGGGTGCTTTGGGCACTAGGTTCGATAAAGTGCTCATAGGCTCTCTTTACGGGGAGAGGGCCTTAGGGCACTATCAACTCGCTTTCCAGTTTTATTCAGCTATGCAATCGATTCCCACGGCCCTCGGCAGCTATATACTACCGATGAGATCTTCGGGCAGATCCACGAAGACCCAGGAAATGATAGGATTCTCGCTCTCAGTCCTCACATCGATAGCTGGCTACTTCCTCATACCGATTTTCGTCAAGGTACTGTTCCCAAACTTCTATCCTGAGTCCGCTTTAGCGGGGAAGATAGTATCACTAGCGATAATATTCGATTCCCTCTACTCAATATACTCATCCAGGAGGTTGAGCGAGGAGGATCCGAGATCCGTCTTAGTAGCGAGTATCTTATCGATCCCGATACTCTTCTCATCGATATACTTCCTAGGGTCATCCCTAGGGATAGAGGGCCTCGCGATCTCCATCCTGCTTTACAGGATCTCGGCTCTCTCCTTCATGATTCTAGTGACGAGGATCAGCTGGCTGCGTGTAGCAATTACATGAGATTAAGTTAAGCTATTTTTATAAGAAAGTAAAGTTTATTAGGTAGAGCTCCCTCTAACCCAGGTGATACCATGAGCGCTGCGGACTCGAGCCTCGTATCGGCCCTCAAGGACCTGAAGCTCGGATCGATACTATCGATACTCTCCGACGTCCTGGGCATAATATCAGTCCTCCCAATATTGCTATCCCTCCCGAGGATGTTCATTAGAGCGGAAACTCCCAGGGAAATGTTGAGGCAGATGATGCCCGGCATCGTCCCGGCAGCCTTACTATTCGCTGCTGCCCTCGCAGTAGGAATAATATCGCTCTACTTCTGGTTCAGGGCATCTAACGAATTCAAGAGGCATGATGAGAGGCTGGGGATAGGTAAGATAGGGGCTATACTCTCTATAATAGGGACTTGCATAATCATAGTATCATTACTCATTCTTTTCGCTTTCCTCCCTCAGATGATATCTATGATCAGGTCTGCGATTGAGATGCCACCTGGTGTGACTGATGAAGTTGTTGGAAGGCAGTTTGCGATGAGATTCCTCAGTCTGATCCCTATAGTGGTAGTGACGCTCATAGGCGGCCTAATATACTTGATAGGTTGGATCCTCTACGGTGTTATGGTTATGAGGCTGGGGGAGGTCCAGGGATTGAATCCTGATTTCAAGTACGCGGGCATACTCATGATAGCTGGGGCCTTGCTCTCTCTTATCGGGAATCTGGCGATAATAGGTCTTGTATTGGAGCTAGTTTCACTCATAATGATCTTAGTCTACTCCGATATGTCGATAAAATCGCTCACATCCTCCCAAGCTCAAGCCACCCCAACTAGTTAATTTTTTTACTTGGCATGAGAGGATCTATTGATGCCGGAGCTCGTGAGGGCCCACTTGAGGATATACGGGAGAGTTCAAGGTGTTTTCTTCAGGTCAACGATGAGAGAAGTAGCTTTAGAGTTAGGAGTCAATGGATGGGTTAGGAACATGCCAGATGGGAGCGTCGAGGCTGTCGTTGAGGGGGAGAGGGAGAAGGTGGAGGAGTTGATAAAATGGGCCCATCGCGGTCCTCCTCTGGCCAAAGTCGAGAGGGTCGAGGTGAGATGGGAGAGCTATAGAGGGGACTGGGAGGGGTTCAGCGTAGTGAGGTAGAGGCTGTCCTAACGTTGAATTTTCATGATAAGCAAAAATTAAAGATAACACATCCGGAAGCTCTCAAATTCACTCGGCCCTCGGATTTAAGCTTCAACCCTTCCATATTCTCGCTGAGAGAGGAGGGCAATATATTTAAAACGATCGATCTTAATCATGAGTGGTGAGGTGAATGGCCGGAAGGGGTTTCTCGCTCCTCGGTTTGAGGCTCGATATGGTCTTCACGCTATCCCTCATAATAGTGATATCCACGTTCGTCTTCACACTGCTAATAGGATCATCAATCGGTTTGATAGGCGGAGTATTGGTTGCCTTGCTCTTCAATGCCTTCATGTGGATGATCTCGCCTTACCTACTGGTATCCATGTACGGGTTGAGGCAGCTGAGCAGGAGCGATATACCGTGGCTCTACGACTCCCTAGAATATTTAGCTAGGAAGAGTGGGCTGAAATCAACGCCTAAACTTTACATAGCTCCGATTGGTGTTCCGAATGCATTTGCATTCGGGAGCCCGATATTCGGTTACGGAGTGGCTGTAACGGATGGCTTGCTGAGGAACCTGAGCGAGGATGAAATTGAAGCTGTCGTAGGGCATGAGATAGGCCACATAAAGCACGGTGATATGCACGTCATGATGATAGCTACAGCCCTGCCCTCTATATTCCTACAGATAGGTAGATGGGTCATGCTGAGCTCTATGTACTCCGGAGGGGGGAGGGATAGGGAGAGCAATGCTGGAGCATCCTTCTTGATAGGCTCGGCCCTCATGCTGATAGGGTGGCTCCTCTACCTATTGGCCCTGAGGTTGAGCAGGCTCAGGGAGTTCTACGCTGATGCTCATTCAGCGATGACCGTGGAGAGAGGGGCTGAGAAGCTTCAGAGCGCCCTAGTTAGGATAGTCAGGGCGACGGACCCCAGGAAGGGTGAGCAGCTGGTAGCGGCGAAGGCCCTGATGATAGCGGATCCGACCCAGAGAGTGAGCTATAGCGAGATAAGGGAGTATATGGAGAGGGAACCTTCTTTCTTCGAGAAGATAATGAACTTATTCTCAACGCATCCCAGGATAGAGGAGAGACTGAGGAGACTGGAGGCTCTGAAGTCCCTCTACAGCTGATTTTTCAATAGAGGCTCCTCCCGATACCTTTAAAATTAATACATTCTTTTTATGGGAGGCCTGCGTACTTCGTAGGAGGTGCGCCGGTTGGAGAAGATAGCGATACCAGCTAAAGGTCCCGAAGGGCTGGATGCCCTCACCTTCGGCCAGCCAATATACGCGCCTTTCTTCACTATAGTTACGATAGAGGGAGGTGAGGTGAAGGAGGTGGAAGTGATAAGGAATCCTGCATCAGCTCTACTACCTTACAGGGGCCCTAGTTTGGCTTCTTGGCTCAAACACATGGGTGTGAGCGTCGTAATAGCTATCTCATTCCCAGAGGACGTCATATACAGCCTTACATCCTGGGGCATAAAGCCCGTATTCATAGTTGGTAAGAGAGTCAGGGAGCTGCTAGAGGCTTATCTCTCAGCCCTAAAATGAACCTCAGGATTTTTGACCCTTTGTTCTCCTCTTCCTCCTCTCTATAGGTTTACTATACTTCACCAGAAGGGATACGACGCTATCTACACAATCCTCATCGTCGCAGAGCTTAGCTAACTCAAGGAACTCCCTGAAACCGAAATCCGAGAAGAGGGATGACTTCCCTGCTATATAATTAGCTAATTTCTCACTCTTACCACTCCTCTCCATGACCAGCTTCGTCACGATCTTCCTCCTCAATACCTCATCCTCTATGGGCGGGAGGTGGAGGGTGATGAAGTATGAAACGAGGTCCCTCGGTATCCCCCTCTCGCTCGAGGAAGATGCTGTCACAGTGGATCTGTGCTGCACCAAGTCCCCCACTTTCCTGACGAATACTCTGTTCGAGGAGACGAAGTTCACCAGGGTCGATAGATCGACTGAGGATCTCATCTTATCTAAGTTAGGGATTATCAGGGGATTGGGCTTAACGCTCCAGAGCACTTCATCTAAGGATGGATCGGCGCTCGGGACGTAGAAGTAGGAACCAGGTATCCTGGTGAGTTCCTCTATAATTAAGCTCTTGAGCGAGATCTTCGGCCCTAGGAGGAGGAAGTGGGCGGAGCCCCCGCTCTTCACGGACTTTAGAATAAGGTTAACGATATTCCTGAAGTCCGATATCAGGCTGATGAACTCCTCTGACTCCAATTCACCCTCGAGCTCGGGCAATTCTATCTTAGGCAGCTCCTCAATGAAGCCCTTATTCTCGAGAGCCCTCTTAACGAGCTCGGATTTGACGAGAACATAGCTGATACCCTTGCTCCCCCCATGGGCTGCCTCTATGATGCCCAAATTCACCAACTCAAGCATGTGAGAGAACGGGATGTTGGGTGAGAAGTCTGATGGGGAGAACGAGGGATATATCAAAGTGGATCCGCACTGCTTGCATTTGTACTGAAGCAAGGAGATCTTCTCCAATTCGGAGGATCCACACTTAGGGCACTTGAATACTCTCGAATGATAATCATATATGAGCTTCAGTGTGTGGAGAAGCTTAGGATCCTTCTCCAGGGCCTTGCTTAATCTATCCAGCTCTTGCTCAGTGTACGACATGATCGAGTAATTTGATACGGACTCCTAGATAATCGTTTCGCTCCCCTGGGGGCTTCTAAAGTATTGAGGGGTGCTCACTCAACCCGATGGGTGATGCCTAAAATCATCCCAGAACGCCTCCCCCCAACCCAAAAAATATTTCAGCATTATCCTGATCAGCCGGAGTAAGCCTGAATACTTAAGGGTCCTAAATGATGCCGGAATCCTGTCCATGAGCAGCTCTCAGCTAGCTAAATTGCCCTCATCGATAAATGACATCTACGTACCTGAAGTTGACGGTGTCGATCAATCCCCTATCAGTTATCCTCAGCTCGGGCAGCACATCCAGCGCTAGGAGGGACATAGTCATGAAAGGAGATACCCATTCGCATCCTCTCTCCCTCCAGATCTCATACGTCCTCTCCAGCTCCTCAGCCACGCTCTCAGGCTCCTCCGTTGACATCAAACCGGCCAGGGGGAGCTTGACTAAGGAGATGACTCTCCCCTCATCTACCGTGACGATACCTCCTCCCACTTCGGCTAGCGTATTCGCAGCGATAGCCATATCCTCATCCCTCAGCCCCAGGACGAGCAAGTTGTGGTTATCGTGAGCTACTGTTGAAGCTACTGCCCCCAGCTTGAAGCCGAATCCCTTCACGAACCCTAAACCCATGTTTCCAGTTGCTTTATGCCTCTCCAAAACAGCCACTTTATATATGCTCCTCTCAGCATCGGGGAGCACTTCCCAATCCCTCACTCGGAGCTCCTCGATACTGCACTTAGTGAGGACATTACCCTCTATAGCCTCTATGGCTCTAACCCTCACCCTTCCATCCTTTATAGGGGCTTTTATCGAGAAATCGCTGGCCTCCACTTTCCTCCGCAATCTTACTGTCCTCAGGTACTTCTCATCGTAGCTAGGTGCCCTTATCTCCACTAATAATTTCCCTTCCCTCGCTACTATCCTGCCGTCAGCTATAACAGTATCCACATCAACCTCAGTTAAGTCCCTCAGCAAGAGCATGTCCGCATACCTGCTCGGGGCTACGCTCCCTATCTCCCTAGCCAATCCGTAATGCTCAGCCGGATTTATTGTAGCCATCTGTATTGCTCTGATCGGATCTAATCCCTCCTCTATAGCTCTCCTAACTACATGATCCATGTGACCCTGCTTTATTATAGAATCGACCTCCCTGTCATCCGTAACGAGGCAGGCATGCCTCGAATCGAGCTTGGCCTCAGTTATAGCTTTTATAGTCTCCTTGACATCGAGCCAAGCAGAGCCCTCCCTCATATACGCGTACATCCCTAGCCTGAGCCTCTCTATAGCATCTATCTTACGAGTCATCTCGTGAGACGATGATATGCCTGAAGCTGAGTAAGCCGCGAGCTCCATTCCGAGGAGCCCAGCATCGTGGCCCTCGACGACCTTACCCATCCTATGAGCTGCATTTATCTTACCCATCACCTCGGGATCCGTCGCTAGGACGCCAGGATAGTTCATCATCTCCCCTAAAGCTATAACTTCCTTCAATCTGAGCATCTCCTCTACTTCCTTCACCCCTAAGTGAGCTCCTGATGTCTCGAACATAGGGTTAGCTGGTACGCATGATGGAGCTGTCACGAATACTTTCAATGGAAGCCCTTTGGACTCCTCTATCATCAATCCAACTCCATCCAATCCCAGGACGTTAGCTATCTCATGCGGGTCTATGAAGACGGCAGTAGTCCCCCTGGGAAGCACGACTTTAGCGAAGTTAGTCAAGCTCAGCATACTGCTCTCAACGTGGACGTGGGCATCCAAGAACCCGGGGACTAAGTACATTCCCTTAGCGTCAATAACTTCAGTATCCGGGCCTATCGTATGGGATACCTGCCCTATAGTAGCGACTCTATCCCCCTTTATAGCCACGCCGAAGTTCTCGAGGATTTCCCCTGAGTTGACGTTGACGAATGTAGAATTTATTATCACTAGATCGGCTTTCTCCTTACCCAGAGCCACTCTGACGAGAGTATCTGAGATCTCCCATATATTGCTCCTCATGGGGGGTCATTTTCGCTTACCCCACTAAATAAAAATCTTTGGCTCCCGAACGGATGGGGGCTCATAGTCTAGAGATGTGATGGGAGATCGGATTCCCAGCCCATCTCAGGATAAGAGAGAAGCTCTCAATTAACGGGAGAAATCACTATCGATGAACTGACTACCCTCAGCTCCCGCTGGGAGGAATCTGAGGATTGAAGTCTGAGAGGGCTTAACTAATTAGCTGTTCTCGCCGCGAATAGTGTCGATTAGAGTACTGTACATCCTTTCTATCTCCCTCTCCGGATCCTCGATACCGATGAATTTAGCGACGGAGAGATCGAGCTCATACCTGTAATCCTCACCCAATTGGTCGTAGAGAGGAGGTAGCCTCATATCCATCATCCTGCTTATACTCTCAGCTATCTCCTCGGCCCCCTCACTGGGGTTTATCACAGGAAGCTCGAGGTAATCATTCTCCAGGAACCTGGTCCACGTATCGGATATCCTCCTGCCCAATAAGGCGAGGGTTGAGATGAAGAAAGTGCTGTTGAGCCAGCCGGCGAGTGGCTTAGCTAAAGATTCATCCCTTACTATGTAAAAGTTTTTGGATGCAGCTACCTCCTCCTCACTGTAATTCGCGAACACTCCCCTCCTCCTGAAGAGCAGATCCACTTTGTCGGGTATGAAAACATGACCGAAGGGTTCCTTCGCTCTGATCTGCCCGTAAACATGGCTATACCATTTGCTCCCATAAGCTTTAATAGCTGGTTTAGCTGCTCCCGACTCGATCCCCCACTCTATGTAGATACGCAGGTCCTCCGGGAGCTCGCTGATATCTTTGGGAGGCACTGAGAGCATGAAGCTATCCGCATCGACCTCTATTCTATCAAAGTAGAGGCCCGGTCTCCTTAGAGTCTTCACGAGGAATTCTCTACCGATGACTAGCTCCATCCCGCCATTCTCAATGACGATGCGATCTTCCCTCTCGCTAGTGATCTTCCAGAACTTATTCGGGATGAAGAAGAAATCTGGCCCGTACATCTCGATGCCCCTTATAATATTCTTCCCTAAGATCTCCTCCCAATAGCCGAGAGTCCCCTTTCTCAGCCCTAACTCGAATATCCTGACTAAAATATCCCTCAATTCTCTCTCGAAGAGAGCTAACCAATTGAGCTCTAGGAACTTAGGGAGGGAGTCCAGATCTAATCTCTGGTAATCCTCTATATCGAAATCCCGGGCATTGAGCCTGATGAGCGCCGTTAATCCCTTACCTGATCCCTTGGATGCGATTATAATGACTTCCTTGAAACCGCTACCCTCTGAGAGAGATGCTCTATCCCTCGATTCGACTATGGCATGTAAGCAGTACTCCTCCCTCAGGAAGGACTTATATCCCCTCCCGTATATCGTGTAAAAAGTAGATGCGGGAAGAACTGAGACTAGCAATCCCCCTCTCCTCAGAACTCGATCGCATAAGAACATCGAGAGCACCTGTAGGCTGCTCTCCCCCCTCATGTACTTCCCATAACTCAGCTCCCTCATCAGGGAGATCAGGGATTCCCTGTAGTCCCTCTCCAGGTACTTCCATCTGGTGAAAGGAGGATTCGTTAGGATGATATCGGCTTTCGGTAGATCGCGGGAAGGGACTTCCCTGAATGAATCACCGACTATCACATCTATAGCTTCCCTCCTGCCCTTCATCGATTGGAGGAGGGAGGCGTAAGCTATTAAGGCTGGTAGAGGCAGCAATTCGATCCCCCATACCTTCAGAATTCTCTCAGGTCCTATCTTATCGATTGCCGCTGTTAAAGTGATCCCGCTGCCGAGAAAGGGATCGGCTATGACTAAACTTTCACTATCATGTAAATCCCTGGCTAACTTAACCATTAGCTCGGCTACCTGACGTATAGTATAATAAGCTGCGAACCTCTTCCTCCTCTCCCTCGGGATCATCCTCTGGACTTTCTCCTGAAAATCCTTCACCGAAAGTTTTATCCTTTCAGCCTCCGATAAGAGGAGCTTTATCTCATTCAGATCCAATTTATCCACGGGTAATATCGAGGAGACCCAGTCTGAAAGCGTATCTATGTCGCCAGCGTACTCTAGTATAGTTTTTAAGCTGACTGCAAGCGCCTGGAAGCCCTCAAAATTAGAATACATTCCAAGCTTCTCCATTATTCCCTTGATCCTCATCTCCCTGCCCTTATCACATCCTGAAGGAACTGCTAACTTATGATGACCAATTTAACCTTGAGTCCCCTCCTCGAGAAGCTCTCCACATTGAAACCGTTCATCTTGAGGAGAACTAAGAGATCCTCGAGCCTAACTCCCTCCTTCATCCTCATCTTGACCTCTATGCAGCTTATCCTCTCCCCATCCGCTGTAACAGCATCGGATATTATGAGGCCCTCCAGCTCCCCGAACTTCCTGAGGATATCCATGAGCGATCTAGCCGACATCATGAGCTCGGGATGGACGGCCTAAAAATCGAGCGCGTGGACAAGTAATCCAAGCTTATTACGGCATTCATAAAGCATAACTTTTTTTATGGTGAATAGCGTAATATCTAGGAACGATTTTGGTGGTCGTAATGAGCACCGAGGAGGGCCCAAGTTGGCTCATCTGGATGATAACGGCATCATGCAATCTGAATTGCCCCTACTGTTATTCCACTCACTATCTGAAGGAGAGGCCCCTGGGAAGGGAGGAAGTGATGAGGCTGCTCAGGGAAGCGGCATCGAGTGGCATTAAGCACATAGACTACACCGGAGGAGAACCCTTAACGAGGAGAGATATATCGGATATATTAGAGGAGACAGCTGACCTAGGGATTGGTGCATCGATATTCACGAATCTCACCCTCCTGAGCCAGGATATCGCTTCTAAGATCTCCAGACTTGACATAGAAGTTGCTACGAGCCTAGATGGTCCTCGCGAAATCTATGAGAGGGTGAAGGGCCAAGGGACATGGGAGAAGTTCTCGAGGGGAATAGATGAGCTCAAGAGGAGGAACATACCGTTTCACGTGAATATAACTGTGTCCACAATGAATTATGATAGGGTAGGGGATGCGATAATCCTAGCAAATGATCTGGGAGCTGATAGCATCTCTATAATACCATCGATGGCATTCGGTAGGGCGTTGGAGACTAAAAGCTTCATAGGGAGGGAGGAGTTCCTCAAGAGCGTCATTCAGGCTGACAGAGTAGCTGAGGAAATAGGGATAAGGGTCAGTGTCTGGTGCTCCCCCTTCTTGGGGGTCCTGGGGCTGAGGAACATCTACTACAGTGACTGCAGGGAGTTCAGGGAGCTGGATGTATCGCCTGGAGGTAAGGTTCTGATATGCGATGTCATGGGGGTGGAGGTAGCTGATCTAATGAAGGATGGGATAAAGGGGGCTTGGAGGAAGTTAAATGAGAACGAAATTTACCTGAAGGCGAAGGAGCTACCACTAGAATGCTTAGATTGCGGAGCTTGTAGGGGAGGATGCTACGCTAGGGCTTTCAATCACTGGGGGAGGCTCCCCTCAATAGACCCTCTCTGCCCTAGAACCTTCATCAAGCTTCCTCCTCGGACTTAGTTTCCTCAACTTCAACCACTTTCAGCTGCTCCTTATACATCTCTATTATCTCCTCCTCAGTCGTCGCGTCCTGAGGCCCCTTATCATCTCTCCAGCCCATGAACCTGGGGAACCTTATAGCGAGGCCGGCGTTCTTCCTCACTTTATTCCATCCGCACGTATGAGTGGGGCTCAGCGTTATCTCATCCCCTAGGACCTGAGCTACCTTGACGGGGACGAAGTAAACATCGGCCTCTATATTGGATATGACGCTCGGGTGCTTGTGATCTATCTTGTAATCTTCTAGCAGTTTAGGTATTCTAGCGAGCTCCTCATCCGTGAAACCGGATCCCATCTTGCATACGGTCTTGAAGACGTCCTCCTCGGGCGAGTAAGCTGCCATTAGGAGAGCTCCATAAGTTCCAGCTCTCTTTCCCTTCCCCCAGAAAGCCCCTACAACTACTAGATCGACGGGCTCTATCATCTTGCTTATGTAACTCCTCTTCAGCTTTATCCAGGACCATCCCCTAACTCCAGCCTGATATATCGATTTCGGATCCTTAACTACCAAGCCCTCGGTCCCCATCTCAACAGCATGCTCGAAGAACCTCTCAAGCTCCTCAACATTACCATCTATCTCCTCATACTGGACTAACCTAGCTTTCTCGTTCTCCTTCAATATCTCCTTCAGTATCTTCCTCCTATCATCTAGCTGCTCATCTAGGAGCTCCCTTCCATCTAAGTAGAGCAGGTCGAATGCGTAGGTCACGGTGGGATAGGTTTTCATCGCCTCCTCGACACCGTACTTCCTCCTCCTGTGCATCAGCTCTTGGAAGGGGAGTATCTCACCGGTATCGGGATTTATGGCAACTGTCTCGCAATCCAGAACCACTTCATGCCCCTCAACGGCCTTAGAAACGTATTCCCTCACATCTGGATAAGGCTCGGTTATGTCCTCTAGCCTTCTGGAGAATATCTTCACCTTCCCATCCTTCCAAACGTGGATCTGCATCCTCTCCCCATCGTACTTGAACTCCGCGAATATCCTGGGGCCGATCTTCTCCATTATCTCCTCAGCCGACCTCAGCCTCTGAGCTAGCATGGGCCTGACCGGGATTCCGAGAGTTATGGTTATTTCATCTAAGCCCTTAATCCCCTTTTCCGCGACGACCTTAGCTATCTTCCCTATATCCGGATATATGTTGTACTTCCTCTCCAGCTTATCCCTGTAAGCCCTCCCCTTGAGGAAAGCCTCTGATAGAGCATCCAGGACGGTCATATCCCTCACTCCAAGCCTAAGCTTCTCTGTAACTATCCTAGCTATGTACCTAGCTTCCAGAGGCTTAGCATCGCTCAAAATCCCAGCTATCAGCCTCACCTTCAGGTCCTGGGCTCCCTCCCCAGTAGCTCTCGCTACCTTGCTCAGAGTATCGAAGACCCTCTCCACAGTGAGATCTTCGGTGAAGAATGATTGAGCCGCTTTCTTACTGACTGCCCACTCAGCTAACTTCCCTATATCCCCGAGCTTAGGGTACTCCTCCTCCAGCCTCTCCTGGGGGATGCCGGTGGCCAAGGAGAGGGCCCTGAGGAAGAGCTTCTCCCCGACCCCGAGCTCGATGCCCTCGAAAGAGGCTGCTATATTCCCTAGGGTGAGATAGACTATCTTATCCAATATCTCCGGAGGTGTGCTGAGGAAAAGGTTCTTCAGATAATCTATCATCTCTAGCCTTCCTGTAGTTGCCTCTATCTTCTCATATATTTTCGCCACATCTATGAAATTCACTCCACCTTCACCCTCCTGAAAGTGACCTCCTTGGGCGGGGCCCATATGTAGAGGATCCCATTGCTGAACTTCGCCTCTATCCTCTCGGGATCTATCTGTATCGGGGTCCTTATCAGCTTCTTGTACCTGACCCTAGCTCCACCTACATGGGAGAGGGCCTCCACGTATATAGCCTCCTCACTAGCGTTGAGAACTAAGTCCTCCTTCCTGACGCCCGGGAGGTCGACGGTTATGACTACACCATCCTTAGTGAGCTTCACATCGTAGAGGGGCTCCTCAACATCCCTAACGGCGAAGTAGCCCCACCTAATCTCCCTGTAGAACCAGCCCATCGCATCACCCCCCTAACCTATGTAAGCAGTCGTAGGCGTTTCCCTGACAGTTTGAAGGGTCTTAGCCATCAATTCCTTCATCTTGAGCCTTATTGTCTCAGATTCGGCCTCCAGCTGAGCTATATCTATGCTGAAACCTAACGCGGGCTCTATAGCTTTTAGGAGCTCTGCAGCAGCTCCTGGATCTGGATAGGCGTCGAAGCTCTGCACCATGACTGCGGCAGCTGGTATCCCTCTCCTTATAGCCTCCCTGAGGAAGTAAGCAGCGTAACCTGATAAATAGCCGCCTTTCATCAACTCCCCACCCATGTTGTTCGCAGCAGCTTTAGCTTCCTCGCTGCTGAATACTATCATCACTTGCGGCCTCTCTATGTTCATCCTGTTCTCATCGGGTATACCTCCTATCACCATGACGAGCCTCGGCCTCTTCTTAGCTACCCAGTCGAGGACGGCTTCCGTCATCCTGAGGAGGGGTTCCACGGGCAGGGGGACCTCCACCTTGACTATGTAGAGACCCTTCCCACTGTATATCTTGATCGTATGGGATGCGACTCCCTCCTTAACCTCTACTACAGGCGGGAATATAGGGGAATCTATCTTCCCGACTTCCTCGAGGCCGGCTGACCTTATTATGTGATCGGCTGAGATAGTCCCAACCAAACCGGCTCCGGGGACGGAGAGTATGAGTATGGGATTCCTAACTTCAGGGGCGCTCTCTATTATATCAACGCTCATATGCATCTAGCGATATCGCACTACGAAGCTTTAACCTTAACCATCAAAACATTTCCAAATCGAGCCCGAAGGGCGGCTCCCTCAAGATGAATTCATCGACCTTATCTATGAATTCCCTCCTCTTCCTCCTATGATCCTCAATTAGATTTATCAGAATCTCCTTCGCCCTCCTCTTAGCTTCCTCGCATCCATAAGCCTTATTCTCGATGTAAGAGGCTAAGGCATCTTCGTAGCCCTGAGTATCGAATGCCCTCAAGTAATGGAGCGATGGCGGGAGCTCGCTGCATGAGGACCTATCTATCTTCTCAGATACCGAATCCGCTGCATCCGTTAGGAATATAGCTGAGCTAGGGTTACTGGTCCCCATCTTGGGCTCGCCTCTTATCCCGGGGAGGAAGACTGAGTGTATCAACGCGGGCTCCTCGAGACCTAGCCTCCTAGCTGCTATTAAGGAGGGCATCATGAGGGGGTGCTGATCTACAGCCATGGGGACGATGCACCTATACTTCCCCCCGAAGAGCTGAAACATCAGGGCAGGCAATGACTGAAGTAGTGCGTAATACAGTATAGCTGGATTCGATGTATCATCAAGCTTAATGAAGCTCTTGAGCTCGGCTATCCTGAGCTTCTTAGCTATTATCAAGCTAGCTGGGTAGAGCCAGCTCGACTCGCTGTCCCATATTATCTTGACATCTCCATCGAAGAAGGCCAAGACATCAACTATATTTTCCCTTGCCCATCTCCTAACTTCCCTGAAGCTGAGATCCGGCCTTAGGGAGTACTTCTCATCATCCGATATCTGGAAGTAAAGAGGGGAATTTAGCTTCTCCTGAATGAACTTAGCTAGCATTAGAGGGACCAAATTTCCTATATGTATAGGTCCTGAAGCTCCTCTCCCGGTGAATATGTAAGAAGGATCCCCTTCCCTGATCCCGAGGAGGAAGCTCCCCAGATTCTTGTGAGCGAAGAATACATCCCTATCTATGAGGTGATTATCCCCCAGGATCTTCCTGATCAAAACCTTGAGATTAGAATCTATCCTCTCTATCCCGAAATCGCATAGGAGCCTCTCATAATCTATTCTATCCCCCCTCACTTCCCAGGGCGTCACTCTGAAGTTGGGGAGCATCTCAATCACCTATGAGCTCCATCAACTTCCTGAAGGAGAAGCAATCCCCAGCTGGGTGGAATCTTATCGTAATTATTTTAGGGAACTTCGACCTCACTTTCTCGAGCATGTAGTCCCTGTCATCCACGTATACTACTTCCTCCTCCCTCACCCCTAAGCTCCTCAGGATCCTCTCCATCATCAGCTGCTTCTCTGGATGCGGCTCTATCATGAGGAGATCGAAGTATTTATCTAAATCGAAGGCCTTGAGGACCTCTAGGGCCTTATCGAAGTGGTTCCAGCTGCAAGTCGAGAGCTTTATACCTCTCCTCTTAGCGAATGAGAGGAACTCCCTGACATCATCCCTAAGCGTCACTACCTCGCCGAATCTGTCCTCTATCATCCTCTCGCTTATCCTCCTGAACGGGGGAGTCAGATCGCTCACGTTGTGATGATCCCAGAGCACTTTATCGAGATCCAACACTATCAACTTAGGCCTCAATTATACCTCCCCTCTCCCTCAGTTTATTCGATATGAACTCCGATGCAGCTCTAACGTTCCTCTCAGCCTCATCCTCATTCGGGGATGATGACGTCACGTTTATCCTCAGGACGGGTCTCATGACCTCTTGGCCGGAGGGATGGCTCTTCACGTAGACATCGTACTTCCTCATTGCTTCCTCTATTACGGGAGCTGCATCGGACTCCGGGACCCCCTTGACGATGATATCTAAGCTGCTATAATATAGCCTCGGGGCCCTCGATCTCATCACGTCCTCGACCCTCTCGAATATATCCATCATCTCAGAAGGTACTCCTGGCAGGACAAGTATGAGGGCTTTCCCCTCCTCAACTAAGATCCCGGGTGCCGTCCCCACAGCGTTATAAATGGCCTTAGATCCCTCGGGCATCATAGCCATCTTAATCCTGTGCTCAGTTAGAGGGAGGTTCCTCTCAGCGTACTTCCTCTCGACAATCCTTAATGCTTCCTCATTAATCACATGCTTCCTTCCTAGTGCCTTGGAGAGGCACTCCGAGGTCATGTCATCGAAAGTAGGCCCCAGGCCTCCCGTTGAGACTATTAAGTCAGCTCCCCTATCTATAGCTAGCCTGAAGGCCCAAGCTATATCATCGCAATCGTCCCTCACCGTTATCGCGCATCTAACTAAGTAGCCATCGATAGTGAGCTTCTTAGATAGCCAGGAGAGGTTAGAATTGACTATCCTCCCGTTAAGGAGCTCATTACCTACAGAGATTATCCAAGCCTCTGGAAGCCTCATCCCTCAGCATCACCTCCAGCTTACTTATCCTCAACTTAGCCCTCCTCAGCATTCGGTTAGCGGTCCCCACTATTAAGCGGATCCCCTCGGGATAGACTATATCCCTCCCCTCCAACCTGAGAGGGATCTCGAGCCTCTCAGTCCCTCTGGCCTCTATAAAGGGCCTGGATAGGTTCATTATGCAGGCTCTCTTGAATCCAGCTCCCCTCATTATCTTCAGGAGGAAGGTGGAGGCTTCTAAACTGCAGGTGAAAGCGTGTATTATGGGTGGGAGTAGGGCCAGCCATAAGTTAGCTCCCCTCATCCTGCTCAGGATCTCATCTGGCTCCACTGGTGAGTGCCACTTCCCCAGGCTCACCATATCGAATTTCTCCCCCGGTGCCCTGGCTTCGTAGAGCTGTATCCTCCCGGAGCAACTGCTAGTAGTGTAGGCGAAGGGGAGTGAGTTTATAGCATCCAGGAGGCTCAAGATATCGGGATCAACCCTGCCTTGAGCTAAGTGAATTCTCAGCCTCTCCAGAGCGGCTCTCTTCCTCTCCTCCCATCCCAATCAGAGACCCCTGGCCGCTAGCTCTAAAGCCATCTTGAGTTGAGCTTCCACAGGCCTGGGGAGACCCTCTATCTTGACCTCCATGAACCCCCTCACCAATATGCTCTTAGCTTCCTCCTCGCTGAAGCCCTTGGTCATCAAGTAGTAGAGCTGCTCCTCGCTGAGCCTACCTACAGCAGCCTCATGGGAGAGCTGGACATCATCTATTTTAGCGTCAAGAGCCGGTAGAGTGAGTATCCTGGAGCTATCGGAGAGGAGGAGCCCATCGCACTCTATGTGCCCCCTAGCACCTCTGCCCTCAGCCGATATCAGGGATCTAGTTATAACATCAGCCCTATCCTTCGTTATCACTTTTGATACTATCTCAGCTGACGTATTCTCAGCTCTCAAGAAGACGCTCCCTCCAACGTCAATCTTCGATTCTCTTGGGGCCACTATAACCGAGGAGAGGTAAGCTTTCGCTCCCTCACCGACTAAATAGACCTTAGGATCCGTCTGGAGGCTGGCTATGGGGCTCATGTTTATGTAGTGGCTGACGTACTCCCCTCCCCTCTCCACTATCACTCCGGTCCTTGGCCTCACGTGAGAGGTCGGGGCCCACTGATGTATCATCGTGAAAGTCAGCCTCCCCCCTTCCTTAACGTAGAACTCTGAGATACCAGCGTGCAGGCCCGGAGCCTCAGCGGAGGTGAGGCATCCAGTTATAACGTGGAGCTCCGCTCCCTCCTCCACTATAACTATGTTGTGAGGAGCCTGTAAGGATCCAGGGGTGGAGAGGAGCAGGCACGATAGGACGGGCTGCTCGACCTTCCTACCCCTCTCGGCTATGAATACGTAGCCCTCATGCCCCCCGAATAACTCAGCTGCTGCTGTGTACTTATCAGTATCGACTTTAACGGCATTCCAGAAGTAATCTTGAACTAGCCCCTCCTCCAGAGCTTGAGAGAGGGTCAATACCTTGACTCCAGGTATAGAGGGCCTGACCTCAACTGGCCTATTATCTACTTGGATGTAAGAAGCGCTCTCAGGATCTATTCCTATGCTGGAGAGCGCTTCCAAGCTCATAGAGGGACTGGCCTTGGGCTTGAGGAAGTCCTCTATCCTCAAGTCTATCCCATAGGGGGATGGCTTATTCAAAGCTTCCTCAGCCGCTTTCTTCAACATCAGACCACCCTGACGCACCTGAGGCATTCTGAGAACCCGTACTTCTCTATGTCCTCTATCAGATCAGCTGGATTCCCGAAGCACTTTACCTCCCCATTCAGGATTATATAAGCTCTGTTAGCGTTCCTAACATGCTTCAATATCTTCCCCATGTGAGTTACTATTATAGCGGATCTCTTCTCCCTCGCCCTACTATCGGAAGCTCCAACTATCTCATTTATGACCTTCCCAATTATAGGGAGGCTCTCCAGATCAACTCCGGAGTCAGGTTCATCTAAAAGAGCTAATTTGGGGTTCTGAGCAGCGAGAAGCAGGAGCTCAACTTTCTTCATCTCCCCTCCGCTGAAGCCCCTGTGGAGCTCCCTATCCAATAGTCCCTCTATCCTCAGCTCCTCCGAGATCCTCCTGAGAGTATCTTGATCAGTCCCATAAATTTTAGAGAGCCTCTTTATCAGATCCCTGAGCCTAACCCCCTTAAGGGCTGGGGGCATCTGCATCATGAACCCTATCCCGAGCTTCGCCCTCTCGCTAGCGCTCATCCCAGTTATGTCGATTCCATTGAAGATTATCCTACCGGATACCTCATACCCCGGCCTCCCCATTATAGCGTGCAGGAGAGTGGATTTCCCAGAGCCGTTGGGCCCTAGCAGGGCGACTATCTCCCCCTCCCCGACTTCGAAGCTGACCTCCCTCAGTATCTCCCTCTCCCTCACCTTTACGCTCAATTCCTCGACTTTCAGCATGGCCATCTAGATTACTAAAGTTATAAAAGATTTAAACTTTGTAATCCGAATCAGCTAGGTGATGGCTTGAAGGTATGCAGCGTTGAGGAGATAAGGGAGTTGGATAGTTTAGCCTCTGAGAAATACGGGATAGATCAGGAGATATTGATGGAAAACGCGGGGCTTGCTGTCACCTATCTTATAGAGAGGGAGTTCGGGGTCGAGGGGAAAAAGTTCTCCGTATTCGCTGGCCCTGGGAATAACGGTGGCGATGCTTTCGTAGTGGCGAGGCAGCTGCACTCCAGAGGGGGTATCGTGAGAGTTCTGCTCCTCTCAGACCCGAGTAAGTACAAGGGGCCCGCTTTGAGCAATTATAAGAGGATAGAGGGGTTAATTGAGATAATGGGGGCTGATGATACCAAGGGAGCTGTGGAATGGGCTGATGCGATAGTAGACGGTATATTCGGGACGGGCCTCTCTAAAGACGTTGAGGGGATATTCAAGGAGGCTATAGAGTCGATAAACTCATCGGGGAAGCCCGTATTCTCCATAGATATACCCTCCGGCATAAACGGCGATGACGCCATGCCAAGGGGCGTAGCTGTCAGGGCAACTTACACAGTGACCTTCGGCCTACCGAAGTACGGGAATATCCTTTACCCGGGTTTCAGTTACTGCGGGAGGCTAGTGGTGAGCCCGATATCCTACCCGCCCGAGGAGTGCTCGAAGATAATGGTGGAGTTGAACGACCCTATAGAGCTGCCAGAGAGAGTGAGATGGGGTCATAAGGGTAGCTTCGGTAAATTTTTAGCTGTCTCAGGGTCTAGGAATTATTATGGAGCCCCTTATTTCACAGCTCTCTCCTTCCTCAAGGCAGGGGGCGGTTACTCGAGATTAGCTGCTCCAAAATCGATAATACCTTTCATAGCCTCTAAGGCAAGTGAAGTAGTTTACATACCCCTAGAGGAGAATGATCAAGGCTCCATATCCCTCAATAATTTCGATCTGATAGTCAGGATGGCGGGAGAGCAGGATGTATTAGCCCTGGGCCCGGGCGTCTCGACGAACGAGGAGACTCAGGAGCTGATCTTGAAGTTGATAGAAGCTATAGATAAGCCCATAATAATCGATGGAGATGGGTTGACAGCTCTATCTAGGAATATAGAGGTCATGAGGGGTAGGAAAGCGGAGACGATACTGACCCCTCACTTAGGGGAGATGTCAAGGCTCACCCGCATCCCAGTAGCTGAGATAGAGAGGAGGAAGATAGAGGTGGCTAGGAGCTTCGCATCCCAGAACAATTGTTACTTAGTTCTCAAGGGGGCTCACAGCATAATAGCTTTCCCCGACGGTAGGTGCTTCATAAACATGACGGGCAACCCTGGGATGGCTACAGCGGGCTCAGGTGATGTGCTAACCGGGACGATAGCGGCTATGAAGGGGATAGGCTTGAGCATAGGGGACTCGGTGAGGATGGGCGTATTCGTTCACGGGCTTGCTGGTGATCTAGCGGCTGAGGAGAAAGGAGAGGATGGGATAACGGCTACTGATATACTTGAGAAGCTCCCCCTAGCTATGAAGCTCCTGAGGAGCGATATAGATCTCCTGAGGAGGAGGTATTCGTTGGAGGTCATCTAGATCTCCTCTTAAGTATCTCCTCGATCCTCCTCCTATCCACCTCCTCCCCCATCGCCCTAAGATACTCCTCTAAAGCTCTCTCTATCCAAGTCCTCCTCCTCATCCTGTAGAATACGTACGAGCTCAGAGCTACGACCACCAAGAGTATTATGAGAGCTATGATTATGGATTGCAAGCTCCCTATCTTCCTCATGGCTTCCTCATACTCAACGAATATCCTGCCCCTCTCGGTCTTGATCTCCACGTACTTGGATTCGTTGAGCTCTATATCCACAGATGTGGTATCTGCCACCGCTCTATACTTCCCCGGAGGTAAGGTGAGCTCAGCGATTCCCGACTCGTTCGTGTAGACCTTTCTCCTCACAGGTCCAGCGAGCTCCACTTTAGTGAGGGGCGCGGGATTCCCCTGGAAGTCGAGCACTTTGAGGGTGAGGTTGTAAGTCAGGTAGTATACGCTTATCATGTGAGAACCCGGTCCGAACTTTATCTCAATTAAGTATCCGATTGGAGTCCTGGTTACGTTCTTCTCAGCCTCAGATCCATCCAAGAGGAAGATAACATCGCTTATATTCACGCCATACTTCTTTAAGCAGCAATCCGGTATTAGTAGGAGGAGGGAGCCCCCTGTCTCCTCCGCCCTCCCGGTAGCAGCTGATAGATAGCCCTGCTTAGCGTTGAAGGAAACGGCCAGCTCAGTTGAGCTCGAGGCAAGGGGGATGTGGCATAATATATCCGGGAAGGCGCTAATTACTTCCATGGATTCGCCTATAGCGAAGGGAACCGCGGTTTCATTCCCCTCATATTCCTCATCCCCTCCCCAGGATGCCTTCAGCAAGTAGATGCCGGATTCTAGCCCTCTAACATCGTATTTGTAACTGAAGTTACCTCCGAGCTCAGCTATCTTCCACTCCCTACCATCCTTACTCACTGATAGAGTCACTTTAGCTTTGCTAGGTATCACCCATCCCTTTATCTCAACATTCCCGTCCTTCTTGACCAGGGGAGTGACCTCCAAATGTATCTCGCTCCTCCTCTTCTTGACTAAGAAGGAAGCTGAAGCTTCCGAGCCGCAGTGGGTAGCATCGCCAGCCCAAGAAGCGTTGATCACCCAATCGCCGCTCATCTGAGGTGAGAAACTGTGGCTGAAGTTCCCTCCCGGTCCCGTGATGACCTCAGCAGGGAACTCTGTTCCGCCTACCCTGTATCTCAGCTTTATGAGGGCTCCAGATATGGGAGGGTAGAGCGAACCCCTGACAATCACTTCCCTCCCAATCTCAGATACAGGGGTGACGTTCAGGGATATCCTGCTCGGGCGCTTCTCAATGGCCTTCGCTACTGTCACTGTCTGCTTCACTGTCTCAGTAACGGTGACGGGGAGGGTGATCGTCGTGGACTGCGTTACGGTTTCCGTTCGAGTTTCCGTAGTAGTAACGGTGACGGGGAGGGTGATCGTCGTGGACTGCGTTACGGTTTCCGTTCGAGTTTCCGTAGTAGTTGTCGTCGTAGTCGTAGTAGTCGTTATCGGTATCATGAAGCACCACCTCTCGCTCTCAACAGTTATGGAATCTGCTGTGCAGGAGACGTACCACTCATGTGCTCCGCCCCCTATCCCTGAGACGGTCAGAGTGACTGGAGTATCATTGGGAGCTATGGTTGAGCCCTCGGGAGTGCCATCTATGTATAACTCACAACTATATGAGTCTCTATTCCCCACGGCTTTGAAAGTGAAGTCCACAGTGTCACTGTAAAATACGGAGCAGCTTGCTGGTGAGATAAGCTCGACTGAGAATTTTGGAGCTCTCTCCTCAGGACCTATGGAAAAACTCGGCATGATGTCAGCCCATTTCCTCACGAGCTTCTTCCCCGGATAGTTAGGCGTTGAATAGCCGTAATTGTTGTAAAGATCGCTTATCTCCGCAGCCGATAAGGCGCGGTTGAAGATCTCCAGTTCATCGATGATACCTTTGAAGTATTGGATGTTAAGTTCGTAATCCCTCCCAACGCTGATGCCCGTCGTTATAGTAAATGCGTTACTCCATGAAGCGGAAGAAGTAAGGCTCCCATTTACATAGATCCTCTGAGTTGAGCCGTCGTAAGTCCCAGCTATAAAGTACCAATTATTTAACGCGAGGTTGGATGTAGCTATTGAGTGGGCTGTGCCACTATCGTCTCTAATAGAGAAACTTAGAGTACCCGGCAGCCTACCTTCTAAATAGATTTCTCCTGTCCTCGTATGCCCCTCAAAAACTTGCTGAATGGTACCGGTATCTGCGGTACTCTTTATCCATACTACGAAAGCAAAATTGTTGATTGCTCTATTCTGAATCGGGTTAAGAGAGGAAATTAGGACGAGGTCATCCACTCCATCGTACTGCAACGCTCCCCCATATCTTCCACTGACCCATTGAGGTGGCGTGTCTCCATCAGCGTTGGTGGGTTTATCATCTAGCAGAGTTCCATCGTTACCATTGCCCGATGAATCGTGAGCAGTAGTGCCGGATCCCTCCTCAAAATGCCAGCTCCCGACGAGGCCATCTATTATCCTTATGAACACTCCCGATGGATCGCTCTCGGATGCAGCTGAGGGGTCACCGTAGTACATATAGATCGTAGTTGATGATGAGGCCGGGATGGAGGGCACTTTCACCCATATCATAGTGCTCGCTGTGTTGCATCCGGCCTCTACCCAATATGGAAGAGCGTTACCGCTCTCATCAGCGAACCTTATATCATTGCAGCTACTCTGCATCTTCCCTGCTGAGATTAAGCTGGCCGTATCCACTGTTATCAAAACCTGGAAGTCAGTGAGATCGTAGCTATTGGGATTGTTGATCGTTATCGGCACTCTGTACATGAAGGTGGGGTAGGCCCAGGGAGCTTGCGATTTATCAATGTTGAAGTTTGTGAGTAGTACAAAGAGGGCTATGAATAGGAGAGCTTTGGTAGGCTTCCCGAACGGCATCTGGCTGCATATCATGGGAATAATATAAACTTTTCTGTTAAAATTATTAGCATTTTAAAAAGTATAAGATGAATCTAACATTTAATTTTTTATAGATCAATCGAGTGTTAAAGTAATTAGTGAACGGACATTCTGGCTTCAAAAATTTCATAATCGAGCATTTTATTGAAAGAGTAGCGTATCGCTCACGGCGACCTCTTCCCACTCATCTCCTCTATCTCGATTCTTATTACCTCCACTTTATCTAAATCCTCATTTGAGATCTCGAAATCCTCATTCGAGTACTTCTTAATTATGCAGTTCAATGCTTTTCTCTTCTCCTCCCTATCCTCAACGAAACTAGCTCTACCAACTCCTATCACACTCTTATAAGCGAGAGTCCATTTGCAGGGGCTTCCAGATCTTATGAGGCTAATATCAATCTCTGTCTCGAAGCAGACTAAGCTGCTCCTCCTCAGGATATCTATCTTCCTCCCCTCCCTCGCGGAATGTATGTAGATGAACCCATCGGAGTAGCAGAAGATGACGGGAACGCAGTAAGGCACTCCTCCATCGCACATAGCTATCCTGCAGATCTTAGCCCTCCTCAGGACTTCCTCTATTCCATCCTTCATCTCCTTATCGGTACGCCTCATAAAGATGAGGAAGCGGGAGATGATATAAGCTTATCCGAAGTTATAAAAAGGCAATTCAGCAATGAAACGCCTTAGATCTTTGAGCATCTAGGATCTCCCCTCGAAACTCTCACCGAGCTTTTTATGGAATCCTCTTGAGAGACCTCAGCGATTCCTAGAATAAAGGGAATCGAGCTCCCTGCATTTCCTTCTAAATTCCTTATATAATAACCTTAACTACTTCAAGCCTCAAGAGGCCCTCCTCATCTCGTGAATATATTTATAAGCTCGACCGATCGAGTGGTCTAAGATGAAGCACACGGGATACGAAGCTCTGATAGGTATGTGGGGCCCTCTCGGGATACTGGCCTTCACCTTCCTGATAAGCTTGGTCCCCTTCGCCTCCCCATCAAACGCTGTGATGGCAGCTTTAATAGCTATGAGCTTCCCCAACATAGATAAGCTTTGGATAGGCGTATCTGTAGCTTTAGGAGCTACTTTAGCGAAACTGGTGCACTTCTCAGCATCCTACGGAGTGGGTAAGGTCATAGAGAGGAAGATGGGTGATGAGAGGCTTGGGAAGTATAGCAGGATCACGATGTACATCATGAACTTCATAGCTGCCGCTACCCCCATACCGGATGAGTGGGTAGTAATACCCATGGGCTTGGGGAGGATGAGCCCCATCTGGTTCTTCCTATCTTACCTAGCTGGGAAGCTTGTGATAACGATACCTGCGGCTTACATAGGATACGGGCTGGCCCCGATAGCTGAGGGGATCTTCGGGGGCAATACTTGGATATTCTCCGCTGTGATTGGCATAGTGATAGCTGTGATCTTCGTTTTCATAGACTTCGAGAAGCTCGGCGAGAGAGTAGCCGGGGCTCTGAGGGTGAGGAAGAGGGAGGAGCCTGGGGCATGAGCTCTAAAATTAAGATTAGGACATAACTTCAAATTCTTGAGGTACGTATAGAAGGAAGGAGAATAGTGATGAAAAGGGCCAGAAAAAGAAGAGTGCTTAAGTCCGTTAGATCTCTCACTATAGAGGAGATTGATGAAATAATAGCGAGGGGACTGGGTGAGATGATTGCAGGAGGCAGTGATAGACACTAACGTGTTAGTTTAAGACACCTGAGGATTCCGCTTACCATGAGATCGTATCAGAGCTCCTAGGTTGGATCGCTGGCAAAATAGGTATAGAGCTCAGGAAACGGGCAACAAAGTAGCCTCCAGAGCTCCCTCAATCCACTCAATGTCCAGTCATGATTCCCATCATTTCTTCAGGCAGGTGAGCTACTCTCTGAAGGGAATTCTCATAGATATCGCTTAACACTATCCTCTAGGATAGGGCAGATAACTTCAGCGCTCCCCATAAGCTCTCTCCATTGATGCTCAAATCCCAAAAGCCAGATCCAGGAACTCCAGTATCCCCAAAACTATTAGAATTACGCCTGAGAGGATTGATGGGAGCTTCCCACTCAAATTCCTTATCCTATCGCTCAGGAGAGCTGCTAGTGATATCAGTACAGTATTGGTCAGGATGACGGCGATCACTATCCATGATACTTGGATCCCTAAGAAGGGATAACTTATCCCCACGGCTCCCTCATCTATACTTGCTAAGGTACCCATAGTCGCCATAGCCCAAAAGGAGGAGACTTTCTCCATAGCCTCATGCCTCTCATCCTCGAGAGCTTCCCTAATTACCCGGAGCCCGACGGATGAGAAGACGATCAAGACCACCCAAGCGCTGAAGGGAGCGATCCACTCATATATAGCTAATCCGACTAGCCAGCCTAACAGGGGCAGTAATGCAGTAGATATTGAGAATGCGGCCGCTATCTTACCAGCTTTAACTATCAAATTCCTAAGGGTCCCACCCGGCATCAATAGACTTAAAGCGAAAGCTAGGCCGAAATCATCCAAAGATAATCCTAAGGACAGCAAGATGAGAGCTAAGTAATCCAAGCTATCCACCCCGCCCTTCCTTTTTCATCCATCTCGCTCAATTCTGAACTCAAAAGCCTTTTTAAATTTAATGAGAAGAAGTTCATAGCTCCAATACAATGATAGGGCTGCGTGCGAATGCATATGACATGGAAGCGGAACTAGTGTCGGCAGGAGCCACAACGTAGATGAGGATTAGATCGTCAATTCATCAAAGAGTAAAGCTTAAATCCCTCGTTTCATAGGGCTTGGCGATGGAAAAGGGACTGAAGAGAATTCCCAGCAAGGAGTATGAGAAAATACATCCAGAAGAAGTGTTCAATATTCTCGAGAGCGGGAAAGATGGATTAAGCGATGAGGAAGCTGAAAGGAGGATCCAAATCTTCGGACCGAATGCCATAGAGGAGAGAAAAGAGAGCCCGCTGAAGGGGTTCTTGAGGAGGTTCTGGGGGCCGATGCCGTGGCTTTTGGAGGTAGCAATAATCCTCTCCCTCCTCATAGGGCATGAAGTGGAGGCATTGATCATAGCATTCCTCTTATTCATCAATGCCGCTATCGGTTTCGCGCACTCTCAATCCAGCGAGAGGGTCCTGGAGCTCCTGAAATCGAAGCTAGCTGTCATGGCCAAGGTCATCAGATCGGGTCAGCTGAAGCTGATAGATGCAAAGAACCTAGTTCCCGGGGATTTACTGATAATTGAGTTGGGGGACATAGTACCTGCCGACTGCAAGATCCTGGAGGGGAGCATTTCCGTCGATCAATCCATGCTCACTGGAGAGAGCCTTCCAGTAGATCTATCCGCTGGAAATATAGCTTTCTCTGGCTCTATAGTCAAAAGGGGAAAAGCCAAGTGTATAGTGGTCAACACCGGCGCTGACACTTACTTCGGGAAGACTGCGGAGCTCGTCAGAATAGCTAGGCCGAGGTCCCATCAACAGGAGGTGATGCTCCAGATCACGAGGTACTCCATGTACCTGGGGATCGTCGTGATGATAGCTGTCTCCATCCTCGCCTATGCGATGCACCTCAAGAATGAGCTAATATCGATCCTGACATTCGACGTGGCGATCCTCATGGGATGCGTGCCCGTCGCTCTCCCAGCTGTGATGACGATAATGCAGGCAGCAGGAGCTAGATATCTAGCTTCTAAAGGTGTTCTTGTGACGAAACTAGATGCTGTAGAGGATGCGGCCTCTGTGGATGTGCTTTGCGTCGATAAGACGGGCACTATAACGATGAACTCCTTGGAGGTCACCTCCCTCATCCCACTCAACTCCTCGGAGGAGGAGCTGCTGGAACTCGCTCTCTATGCATCTAGCGAGGAGACTGGAGATCCAATAGATTTAGCGATTGTAAGAAGAGCTAGAGGGATTAGAACTAAAGGGAAGCGTATTTCATTCACACCCTTCGATCCATCGACGAAGAGAGCGGAGGGAGTCGTTGAGATCGAGGGGAAAAGGGTCAGAGTTGTGAAGGGGGCTCCTCAAGTGATCTTGGGGATGTGTAATCCAGATGGGAAGGAGTTTATTGAGGAGAAATTGAACGAGCTAGCTTCGAAGGGATACAGAACATTACTGATAGCAGAGGGAGAGGAAGGATATCCTCTGGAAGTCGCTGGGATAATAGCTCTCTCAGATCCCCCGAGATCCGACTCGGCCGAGCTCATAAAGAGGCTGAAGGAACTCGATGTCAAGCCGAAAATGATCACAGGCGATAGCTTTCCTATAGCCAAGGAGATAGCGAGAATCGTGGGCATAGGTGATATGGGTGTCTCTCTCTCAGATCTTAGGAATTTAAATGAATCTAGAGTTTTAGAAGAGATTGAGAAAGCTGATTTCCTTGCCGAAGTCTTTCCTGAGGACAAATATACTGTCGTAAAAAGCTTACAGGCCCTAGGGCATATAGTTGGGATGACGGGAGATGGTGTGAACGATGCGCCAGCTCTGAAGCAGGCTGAGCTCGGCATAGCAGTAAGCAATGCGACGGATGTCGCTAAAGCATCATCCGGAGTGGTGCTGCTCACCCCTGGGCTTGGTGGGATAGTTGAAGTAATAGTCCAGAGCAGGAAGGTGTATCAGAGGGCCCTGACATGGATAATCAATAAGGTGACAAAGGTAGTTCAGTTCACTCTCCTCCTGGCTATAGGGTTATTCTGGCTGGGGTACGATGTCCTGACGCTCATGGGCATGGCCCTGCTAGTACTCGCTAATGACTTCGCCACAATGTCGCTAGCTACAGATAATGCGAAGCCGACGCTGAGACCAAACAAATGGAATATGAGGAACATAATGTTATCATCAGTTGTCCTGGGTCTTCTCTTACTATCAGAGGCCCTTATAGCCATTTATATTGGGAAAAAGCTGTTCTCTTTCTCACAGAAGGAGATGCAGACTTTCATATTGCTCACCATGGTTTTCACAAGCCAGTTCAGGGTCATCCTAGTGAGGGAGAGGGGATACTTCTGGAAAAGCAAGCCCGGGAGAGAGTTGATAGCATCGATCTCAATTGTTATAGCTGCTTTTCTGCTACTAGGAATGGTGGGAATAGTAGTAGAGCGGATCCCCTTATCTGCATCTCTTCTCTCCCTAGCGTACTCCGCTGCCTTCACTTTAGGCATAGATCCGGTGAAGGTATTGATCTTCAAGAGGAGCGGTCTCATCTCATGATCTCTCATCTTATTAATACAGTGGATATAATAATTCGTTAATATCTGGAGCTAAAGGAGGAAAGATTTCACAGCAATTTCTCCGGTCATGGGGACCTTTGGATGATGCATTGCAGCGTAAAAGAGCTACAGAGCATACTCAAATGGATCCGCTGATGTTGAAGCATTTAAAATCAAAGTATCCTTCCCACTATGAGCTCCACATCCTCTCTCTCAGCAATTCTTCTCAGCTCCTTTGCCACATCCTTATCAGCTGTCTGAACGATTAATATCTTCCTGGGCTCCCTACCATATGCTTCTCTGATCTTCTCAGCCTTCCTGAGGAGCTTTTCTATCTTCTCAGGAGATTTCGCATGAGCTGTTATCTCCACGACTATGAGGGGATCCTCCAGGAAGGCATCTATCTCCTCCCCCTCTATGACAGCGGGCTTAAGTTCTCTATCGGTTGGGATCTCCCCGGCCCTCCTCATTCTATCCGTGAGGAACTTCCTGACGAATTCCTCGAATGTCATTCCAGCATACTGGCTCAACTCCCCGAAAACATACATTATGGATGCGCTTAATCCCTCGTAAATGTGATCAATTTTCCTCTCCAAGCGGTTCTGCCCGATTTTAAGCTCCTTTATCTCCTGCCAGATCTTGGTCTGCTCCTCCTTTATCGCCTTTATTTCCTGCCAAATCTTCGATATCTCCTGCCAAATTTTCGTCTGCTCCTCCTTTATCGCCTTTATCTCCTGCCAGATCTTGGTCTGCTCCTCCTTTATCGCCTTTATTTCCTGCCAAATCTTCGATATCTCCTGCCAAATTTTCGTCTGCTCCTCGACCATCAGACTCATCTGTTCTACCAGCTTCCTGATCTGAAGGGAGAATGATAACTCAGAATAAAACTCTGTCATCTTTTCCAAGAGCTTTTTTGCTTTCTCAGGATCACTCTCAAGCTCTTTTATCAGCTCATCGACTAGGGACATCGTGATATTCCACCTTTCCAGATAAAAAGATATGTGGTGAAAGCATATTTGAATATTATCCGGGACTCTCATTAATTCATGAGTAGCTCTAATTTGGTCAACTCCTTCGGGGCCCTATTCTCCAGTTCCTTGATTCGGAATAACAATCTTCAGAGTCAGGCTCCAGATCTGGAGGATCTACAAAGCAAGATTTTTTTGGGAAGAGCCTTTGTCTCGAAGTGATTATATGCTGTACATCGCACTCCCCCATATGCAGATCGTTCTTCTAATAGTCATCGCGATCTTCATTGCTCTCTTCTATGCATTGAGCTCTAAGACCTCGAAAAAATACGTTGAGGGCGCACGTCTAGTGGTCCTCGTGGACAATAATCCTCAAAAGCAGGGACTTAGAACAGCCTGGGGCCTCTCAGTTTACGTTGAGGCTAATGGAATGCGATTGCTCTTCGATACCGGGCCAGAACCGGCTGTCCTGAAGGTTAACGCTGAGGAGCTAGGTGTGGATCTGAGTAAGGTGGATTTCGTCGTAATAAGTCATTCGCATGGGGATCACACGAATGGATTGAAGCTCTTAGCCTCGATTAAGCCTGGAATCGTCGTTTATATTCCACCGGATGAGGGCCTCGAGAGGTACGTTAGGAGCTTGGGCCTGAGGCCAGTTCAAGTTAACAGTACTCTCGAGATAGCCGGAGGGATATACGTAGTTAAACCGCTCTACGGCCCTCCTATCGAGGAGGCCCTAGCCATAGAGACGAGCAGAGGATTAATTATAGTAGTGGGCTGCAGTCATCCCGGTATCGTGAACGTCGTCAGGCAGGCCGCGAGGGATATAGGAGCGAGGCCCTGCATCGTTCTAGGAGGGTTCCATATGGCCGGAGCTAAGCCTCAAGAAGTTCAGGGAGTCATATCTCAGCTCCTGGAGATGGGAGTGGAGAGGATATACCCCTTACACTGCAGCGGGGAAGCCATAAGGAGCTACCTCTATGGTGAGAGCTATAGAGGGGGCGGGGTGGGTCTGGAAATAATTCAAGATGTCGTAAACGACTAGGGGAGGCCTTAGATCTGGAGTAGCTATTTGAGATTATTACGCTTAAATACTTCATTCGAGAGAGCCCATTGCTCCCCAATGAGCTGCCCTTACCATAAAGAACTCACATTATCGCCCCGCAATTTCATAGACTCCAAGGTTCTTGAAGGTCTTGACTCTCACTAGCACTCACATTTCTCATTTTTCAAGCTGAATAGGGCTCAACAATTTTTATAAGACATCCCTCGGCTAAATCCGGAGGGAACCTTGATCGTACTGCCTAAGAAGATCGAGAGGAAGCTGAAGGAGGAAGCTGAGAAAACCGGAGTCTCCGAAGAGGAGCTCGTGCTGGAGGCTCTATCCAAAGCACTTAATGAACCCCTAGATCCGGAGGCAAGATTAGAAGTCCACTTGAAGCTCTCCGAGAAGTACATGAGGGAGGCGGAGGATCTCCTGGCTAAGGGGGATTACGCTCAGGCTTCCGAGAAAGCCTGGGGAGCTGCCGCTCAGATAGTTAAAGCATTAGCTGCGAGAGAGGGGAAGGAGCTCAGGAGTCATGCTAGCCTATGGGAGTACGTGGATGAGCTAGCTGAAAAGCTCGGGGAGATTGAACTGAGGCACTTATGGGGGAGAGCGAATAACCTACATCAGAACTTCTATGAGAACTGGATGCCGGCTAGAGATGTCAGACTCGCTGTAAATGATGTCAAAATGTTCGTGGAGAGACTAAAGGCGATCCTCTCTCAATAAATTCAATTTCTGAGATGTTACGAGGGACTATATCGTAAAAGCCCCATCCTGAAGGACGCTGTATTGCAAAGCGGAGCATCTGAGTGTGGGAGTTCGCTGAATTCATATATCCCTGAGGAGTCTGAAGTCCCTCAGTTCAGCTTGGAGTTCATCGACTCCGAGATTCCTGAAGATCGAGAGATAAAGGAGAGTTCTTCAATTGAAAAATCTGGAAATTCTCAGAGCCTCATTGCGGCCTTCCTATAGATGGGATCCGGCACTATATAAGTCCCAGATTCCTCCGATATTATGTAGAGCTTCTTGAGCCTCTTCAGAAAATCGCTCAAAGTACTATCGGAGACTCCTACATCTAAATCCGACCATCTCGCACCATATGCAGCGATCATCCTCAGCGCCCTCCTCGCCCACTCTCCCCTCTCCCTTATAGCGTTTCTAAGCTCTCCTAAGGCCACATCAATTGCCTCACTTTCAGAGTCCCTCAGGGCATTCTCATGGTCCTTTCCAAGGCATCTCCTGATTCCATAAAAGCTCAACCATCCTGGAAGGGTCCCGAGCACTCTCAAGGCATCCTCTATCTCATTATCATTGTATTCAATACTGCACTTTTCAAGCCCCTCCCTGATGAACTGGAATGCCACCCTCCCCGACCATGGACCGAGCTCTATCTCAAGCGGGCTTCTCCCATACATCGGACTTCCTCTGGATGGATGGAGGAGTGTGTCCATTAGGCCTATTGAGGATCCAGTGAACAAAAAACTCAGGTTTCTAGTCGAGTTCCTGAGCCTAGCTAGCATGGAGAGGAAGTGATTTATCCCTCCCTTTATCTCTTGAACTTCATCCAATATCACTATGAGTCTTCTCCTCTTAGAGAGCTCTGTCAGGATTTCCTCCATCGTCCTCGTCTTGCTAGTTTTCCTCAAGCTCATTTCCACCTCCCAAACCCTAATTTTCTCTAGATAGTCCCTCATTCTACTGAAGAAGCCCTCAGAAATAGAATTTATTATCCTCCTGGACATGCCTGAGACGTTACTGATCCCTCTCAGGTCAACGTATATGTAAGAGAACCCTTCCTTACTCAGAATATTCGCAGCTACTTTTGCTAAGCTCGTCTTCCCTGACATCCTCATTCCAAGTATAGCAACCCATACATTGTTTCTCAATGCTTCTATAGTCCCTCTCAGCTCCTCCTCCCTATCAAAGAGTTCATCCCTCTTCTCACAGGGACCCTGTCTGAACAACTTCGCCCCCCAAAGTACTTCGCCCCCCGAAGTTAATATACATTTCCTTCATATACTCCGGCTCTCTGTAGCTATTGATGTGAAAAGGCATTTCATAACCAGCTTTAACTTGTAACTCAACGAAATCTGAGAAGAGGCAATATAGATGAAGAGCTGATTCAATTCCCGCTCCCTTCAAGCTTTCACTGGGACACCTCATACTTTTTAACTTCTAGAGGGCAACTTATGTCGTGGATCTCATAATACCCCTGAAGAAAACGAGAGAAGGCTTAAGGAGGAAGCTGAGAGGAGAGGGGCCTCGGAAGAGGAGCTAATATTTAAGATACTATCGGAGGCCCTCAATGCCCCTCGATCCAGACGAGCTAGTTGAGATCCATTTAAAGCTCTCCGAGAAGTACATGAGGGAAGCGGAGGATCTCCTGGCTAAGGGGGATTACGCTCAGGCTTCCGAGAAAGCCTGGGGAGCCGCCGCTCAGATAGTTAAAGCATTAGCTGCGAGAGAGGGGAGGGAGATAAGGAGCCACAGGGAGCTGAATGAGGAGGTTTCTAGGATATCGAAGGGCACAGGGGATGATGAGATAAGAGCTCTATGGCAGTCTGCGGCAGCGCTTCACCAGAACTTCTATGAAAACTGGCTCCCTCCTGATATGGTCGAGGGAAATATCAGGGATGTGAGGAAGTTTGTGGAGAAGATGAGGAAGCTCTTCTGAGTTCATGGATAGAAGCTACCTAATGCTCAACTAGTGCATCGAACATATAAGCCTTTTACAGAAGCGAGAAAATTCATTTTAAAATGTGTGGAGGAAGGTCTATTCACGCGATCTCGGGGGTGTGAAGTTGAGGCTCTGGTCAATCCATCCCAAGTACTTAGATCGCATCGGTCTAGTTGCCGTTTGGAGGGAAGGTCTATTGGCTAAGCGAGTTCTCGAGGGGAAGACGAAAGGTTACCGAAATCACCCCCAACTCTTGAGATTTAAGGAGAGCGAGAGGCCGCTGGATTCAATCGATGCGTATCTCTTTCAGATATATCTAGAGGCGAGGAGGAGGGGGTATTCGTTCGATATCTCTAAAATAAGGGACATTGAGCTTCTAGGGATTCTGAAAGTAACTAGGGGGCAACTTGAGTTTGAATTCACTCATCTGCTGAGAAAATTAGAAATGCGTGATAGGAGGAAGTTCGAGGAGCTGAAGAATTTAGATCTTAGAGACTTGAAGCCCAATCCGATCTTCATAGTAATTGAGGGTGGGGTAGAGAAGTGGGAGAAATCTTCAATTGACTGATAATTCCCTAAAACCGGCTAATTATGAATTAATCGATCATAGCGTTATAATCGCGATTAACGCACACTTCAGCTTCATTGAGTATTTAGGCGGCTGAAATCCGCATCGCTCCTTTACTCTGAATCTATCCTCTATCCCTTCTACGATGGGGAAGGAGAAGCTCCGCTCATATATCTTTAAAAAGATCGAGGGAAGCTCCCATGATGCTCCCCCTGATCTTGGCGATCATAACACTACTGATAGCGAGCTTATACGATCTGAAGGATAGGCAAGTCCCCGATGAGCTCTGGGTACCGGGGGTAGCGGTTGGCTTATCCATCAAGGTATTGGAATGGGAGCGAACTGTGAAATTCCTAGAGAATTACTGGCCCTTCCTCCTTCTCCTCGCGATAATGCTCTTAATAGAGTGGTTCCTCTCTACATCCGGTGAAGCGGACCTCCTAGCTTACCTCACACTAGCATCATTGATGTCCGGAAAGTGCTGGTTTCCAGACGCCCTCATCATATACATAGCATCGAAGGTGCTGATGGTCCTAACTCTGCCCTTCCAGTTCTTATTGAACTTGATCACTGTGATGAGGCATCCCGAGTTAATTGAGGGATTCGATGAGCCTATCTGGAGGAAGTTGCTTGCTCTGCTACTATTGACTCCCTACAGGAGGCCTCTCTCCTTCTACGCAACGGTAGCTGAGATTGAAGTGGGAGGGAAGAGGAAGTTCATCTTGAGAGCTGCTCTCAAACCCATAAGCGATGAGATGCCGGAGGAAGGGAAGTGGATAGCACCCACTTATCCTATGATTCCCTTCATACTGGCTGCGACCATCATAACCGCATTATGCTGAAGTGAAACTGAAAATTCTGAAGAGCTTCAAAACATTTCTACTGCGTCTCCGCGGCATCGAGTAACTCTCTCAGCTCCTTCTTCATAGATCTCCTCTCTATATGGTTCGCAGATGATTTCCCTAAACTTATCTACGGAGCCCTAGGATAATTTCGAGTGCATTTTCTCAGTTCCGCAGTATAACTCGCCCCCTATAACGCTTCAGATTGATCGCTTAAAAGAGATCCGGCTCAGAGGGGTTCTATAATCCTCATATGCGGTCAGGACGGCTTCAGAGATGCCTAGGCGCGGCCTCCGCTAATTCCATGAAAGATATCACGGGCACCCCGAATTCTTCTTCAAGTCTTTCGCGCATCTTTCCGATGGATATCACAGTGAATATACCTGAGACATTAGCTCTAGCCTCTCTGCAGAGATTCATCAATGCTCTCATTGCAGCTCCTGTCCTGATTATATCGTCAGCTAGGAGTACGTACTCCCCTCTCCTCAGGGCATCCTTATGCAAGTAGATGTACCTATAAGTCCCGGATCCGAAGACCTGCTTTATCTCTATGAACTTCCTCACGCCTATCTCCTTCGATTTCCTGGCTACCGCTACTTCCTTACCGAATATAGAGGCTATCTGATATGCTACGGGTATCCCATCGGTCTCTATCGTTAGCACTCTGTCTATCTTCACGGAGTTCATCCTCTCATACTCCGATAAAATGATATATTTTAGAAGAACCGGATCATATATTATAAAACTGTTATCCACTACACCGAACTCATCAACTATAATTCTATTCTTCACTTCCATTATTAGGTATTTTTTCTTGAGGAGATTGAAGATAGAGCGGGCTATCTCGAGTCCGGGGATGACGTGTCCATTCACGTACCTACTCAGAGCGGTAGGTGGTATATTCAGCATGGATGATAGCTCCTTGTAGGGCATCATCGTCTTGAGTATCCTCAGGGCTTCGATGGAGTTGAGCCTATACATCAACTCCTCAAATTTCTTCAACTACCGGGCCCCCGCTCAATCCCCCACGATAAAAAGTTAAAGTGAAGCTTACTCTAGGTCCTCTCAACTCTCTTGAACACAGGGAGCTCATCGAGGTATATTAGATCACCCTCATACCAGGGACCCTCTATCCATATCGCGGCCTTGCAGGCGATTATGCCTTCAGCTCTCTCAATCAATCTCTCTAAGGCGGTGATAGTCCCTCCTGTCGAAACCACGTCGTCGATAATGCACACTCTCTTGCCCCTCACCCTATCCACATCCTCCTTAACCAGTATCAGGACTTGCTTGGCTTTAGTAGTGATAGAAGAACACTCCTCAATGAGGTAATCGGTCATATAAGCTTTCACCGATTTCCTAGCTATCACTAACCTCTTATGCCCGAGCCTCTTAGCTAACTCATAAGCGAATGCTATAGCCTTGGCTTCAGGCGTGACTAATATCTCGGGGTCGTATCGTTTAACCTTATCATGCATCAACTCGGCTGTGGCTTGTATGAACTCCATATCCCCGAGGATGAGATCCGCATTGGAAGCTATCCACAGATCCTCCGAGACTTGTATAACTGGAAGCTCTCTGACCACCCCACCTATATTGATAGTATGGCTCTTCTGCCCTCTATACTCTAATACTCGTTTATTCATACCGAACTCACCAAGATGCTATCGCAGTAGAGCAGAAGGGCTATTAGTAGGAGGCATCCGAAGGTGATAAGTAAATCCCTAGCCCTCAAGGGGCTGGATCTCCTACTGGTCAGCAGAGTGGGCCTGAGCTCCAAAGCCAGCACCATCTTCTCCGCGCTATCTATACTCCTGATTAGCAGCGGGAGGAGCAGGGGGATGTGCGATTTGGCCCTCTTGATGAGGGAGCCCTTATCGAGTTCGAGGCCTCTTGAAGTGTGAGCTTCCTTAATCGATTTATAGTCTTCAGCGATTATATAGAGGGTTCTGAGAGCTAACGCTAGCACTGCAGTGACTACTGGCGGAACTCTCAATGAGTTCAGGGCTCTAACTATCTCCGTGGGCTTAACGGATATTAAGAAAGTCATCGATATCATTATGATCAAAAGCAACCTGATCGTCATGAATAAGCCTAGAGATAAATCGAATCCAGTTGATGCGTGGAATAAGGACCACTTGTTCAGGAAGGTCCAGAGGGGAAACGCTAGAAGGATGATGGGTATGAAGTTCCTCAGTCTTGAGAGCACTGATGCGAGGGAGCCTGTGAGCGCTAGGATGATCATAGATGAGACCAGTAATGAAATTAGAGAGTAGATGCTCTTGCATAAGAACCCTGAGGAGAACCATGCGGCAAATAGGAAGAGCTTAACCCTAGGATCCAACCCTATCCTGTAATACATTTACCCTCACCTCTGCCGATAGAGGCTCTATCCCCGCTTCCTCAACCAACCTATCATCGCTCAGGAGCTTCGATGGGTCCCCCTCCGCATATACAGTGCCATCCTTCAGTATAGCCAATCTATCCGCCACCGATAGTGTGAAGTCAGAATCGTGAGTCACTATTACGACTGTCTTACCGGAATTGGAGAGCTTCTCTATTACTTCCCTTATCTGCCTCAATGTATCCTCATCCTGACCTGTAGTGGGCTCATCGAAGACTATTATCTCGGGATTCATCGCTAGAACTGAAGCAGCATACAGCCTGATCTTCTCCCCCATGCTCAAGGAGCTCGGGCTATCGTCCTTCCTATCTAAGAGGCCCAGTATGCGCAAAGCTTCTGCGACTCTCTCCTCCCCAAACCCGAGATTCCTAGCACCGAAAGCGGCTTCATCCCAAACGGTCTCAGAGACGAAATACCTCTCCGGATTCTGGAAGACCATGCCCACGAATTTAGACATAGATGCCGGGCTGACGCTCCGAGTATCTATGCCCTTAACTATTACGGAGCCCCTCGAGGGTTTGAGGAGCCCGTTGATATGCTTCATTAAGGTGGTCTTACCTGAACCGTTAGGCCCCATTATCGCGAAGACCTCGCCCTTCCTTATACTCAGCGTGATATCCTTCAGTACGTAATCTCTATCCTTATTATACCTGAAATGTACCCCTCTGAACTCAATTATGGGTCCTCCGTAATTACCATCGCACATTCTCGGGATCTTCGCTTCTCCGAATATCATATGATTTTCATAGCTCTGCCTCAGATGGACCACTCTATCTATCACATCCTCCAATCCCCTGAGTTTCCTAGTGAGCACAACGATCCCTTTTCCATCTTTCTTTAATAATTCTACCGTTTTAGCTATTATTCTTCTACCATTCCAATCAAGGTTAGCTAGAGGATCATCCATTACAATGTATTTAGGATCGGATAGCATCATGGAAGCTATGACTAACCTGTGCTTCAAACCTCCTGAGAGCTCGTGAGTATAGTAATCTCCGTACTTTTCCAGCCCGAAGAACTCTAAGATCCACTCAATATTCCCTTCCCCTCTGAGGCTTATCTCAAGATCCTCCTTTACTGTCAAGCCGAATATCTGCAACTCGTAATTCTGGAGGACTACACCAATCGAACTTATCCTCTCCCTTATTGGGCTGCCGGATAGATCCTCTCCATCGACCTTAATGCTCCCCCGCAAATCAGCGAATATCCTATTCGGGATTATCCCTGAGATGCAGTGAGCTAGAGTGGTCTTGCCTGAGCCCGATGGGCCCACTATCGCTAACGCCTCACCGGCTTTGACATAAAAAGATAGATCTTTGAGTATCCAGTCTGAGTTAGGATACCTGCAGCTTAAATTCATCACTTCTAGGGCCCTCAAAGCCTCCACTTAATCAGCCCCCTCTTGAGGAGAGGCGGCGTTATAGCACCCACCACTATGGGCGTCCCTATGAGTATCGGAGGTATATCGCTCAATATCAGGAGTACTACAGCCGCTCCGAATGGGGCCACGCCCACGAGATCGAACCCTATAGCGACTATCGGTACCATTACAATACCTGAGATCAAGCTGACTAAAGCCACCTTCATCAATCCCCTCTTGGATAAAGAGTCATTCGGCTTGCAGAAGTATCCCGGAATCAAACCCGTCAAACCAACCCCTATCAAGTCGAAGATAGGCGTTGCGGGGTTGAAGTATCCACCTATTATGGCCCAGAGCGTGTTACCGAGGGCTCCGGTCACGAATCCCGTGATGGGGCCATAAAGTATACCGAAGACGCAAGGTAGGAATGCTAAGACACGCCAGTGTATAGCTCCGGGGATGAGAGGTATAGGAGCCGTTAATAGGAATCCGATAGCTGTGACGGCTGATGAAACGGCCATATATGTTACTGCTGTGAGTGCATCCGGTCTCCTGAACACAGCAGGGCTCTCCTGACTCATATGATGAGCTCTTACATCATTTATATAAAATTGACTGACAGGTACCTAGAAAATTAACAAGATCATGTAAGGTGCTTTTCATCTCCGGTCTCGGGAAGATTTCTCCCCGACCCGTCCGATAATTTAATAAATTATTTTATGAAGAGAACCAGATTTCACGGCTTCTTTTATCTCTCTAGCTATCCTCCTACCCATGGACATAGGCTCATCGTAGTAATAGTAAGAGTAAGGCGAGCCATCGGTGTAGAGGTTCGTCCCAGCTACTATCCTAGTGGATACCTCGAATGTGATGAAGCCCCTGGAGGGATTATATATCATCTCCATGCAGAACGGACCTATCAAGCCGGGGTAGAAGAGCCTCCTCGACGAGGAAATTATCTTAACAGCATCTCTCAGCAAATCAACTAGATATTTCTCCCTCACGATCACGGGTATGTTGCCGGTGACGGTATAGTCCATGAAATCCTCCATGAGATCTGGTAAGCCCCTATGTATCTCATCGATAACCTCAAGACGGCGATCTATCCCCAATAACTCAAGTCTCCCCCCCTCCAGATCTGCTATATTCTCACTCTCGATCGGGCTGAAGAAGAAGTGCGGGTAGAACCTCACCCCGACTATGAATTCCTCTATCACGACATCCTCGAGACTCCCAACTAAACCCCTCTCCTTGAGCTCACTGAACTTTTCGTAGAATTCCTCAGGGCTTGAGGCTTTGAAATATCCCTTTCCACCCTTAGCTCCATGTAGCTTGACTATCACAGGCCTATCTATATCCTCAGGACTCCTATATATTCTCGGAGTCGGTACGCCAGCATCCTCCAGCCATTTCCTCTGCCTCCTCCTATCTCCCTCCCAGTAGAGCGTCAATCTATTGCCGAACATGGGCACTCCGAATCTCTCCAGTATGTTCTCACTCCCTACGTATTCTACGAAAGATCCGTGAGGTATCATTATGACGTTCTCAGAGATGAGCTCCTCCTGAGTCTCTTCGCTCAGCAGATCTCCGTAACTATCGACTTCAATGAATATATCTGGCGATGCCCTCGGGAAGCTCTCATAATAGGGCTTATTCTCCCTAAGGACTATACCGACGCTTCTGAGACCTTCTCTCCGCGCTCCATTGAATATCTGAAGGGAGGAGTGGGAGCATATAGTACCTATCTTCACGTCGGACTCATCGTACTTCGATAGGACACTGAGTATCCTCTCCCTAGGTATCATGTCACTACCTCCTCCAGCATGCCTCTCCTCAACGCTTCCCTTATCTCAAGGGCGATCCTCCTACCCACGCTCATCTGAACCCCCCAGAGGTCCTCTGAGTATGGGGTGAACTTTATACCGGGGGATCCAGGGACCCTGACGCTCACATCGTAAACTACTATATCCTCATGAGGCGGGCCGGGGATTACCACGCTTTGGAGAGCGAAAGGACCTATCACTCCAGGTGGGCATAGCTCTCTCGTTGCTCTCACAAACCTCTCAGCTAGTTCGAAAGCTCCCTCCAAGAGCGACTCCCTTATCGTGCAAGCCACGTGCCCCACCTCTATGTTCCTCACCTCAAGATACCTCAAAGCTTCGAGCTGCTGTGTAGCGGGCAGCCTCACTATACCATCTATATTAGTCTGCCTCCTCATATCTATCCCTAGGAGCTCTATCTCACCATCCAGAGGTGAGTAGAAGAAGTTGAAGTTGAAATAGGCCCCTATCAATAGCTCCTCTATGACAGCTCCATCTAAAGCTTCCTTTTTTATCAAACCCCTCTCTAAAAGCTCCCTGGACCTCTCCTCGAACTCTCTAGGAGAGGATACTATGAAGAAAGCTCTCTCATAACCTCTAGCCGCTTCGGATACTTTGACTATAGCTGGCCCGTCTATCTCATCAGGGTCCTTGAATATCCTGGGGTGGGGTATACCGGCCCTCTCGAGCAATTCGTACTGATTGAGCTCGCCCCCTCTCTCCTCAACCCTGAGCAAGTACCTGTTCCCGAATATAGGTATGTTAAGAGAGTTCTCTATAGCTTCATAACCTACGTATACGCAAAGGCCTCTATGGGGCACTAAGATAGTGTTCCTCTCCCTTATCTCCTCCTGCACTTCCTCATTCACGATATCCCGGAACTTATCGAGGACGATCACCTCATCGATTATCCCGACTCTCCTACCGAACCTCTCCCTTGAGATGTAGTACCTCGAGTAAGTCCTCTCCCTTCCCCTCTGGCATATGACTAGCGTCCTGAAACCCTCGTCCTTCGCGCCTCTACTTACTTCTAGGGCGGAATGGGTCCCAAGGACACCTATTGTCAGCTCCCGCCCTGAGTAGCCCTCGAGGATCCTCGCTATCTCCACCCTGCTTACCATCGAGTGAGCTCATCTTACAGTGATTAAAAAGGTACATGCGATCGAATTTTATTTGAGGGTATCAGGTAATAGTATGCTCATAGTCGAGATAGCTGTGGATCCGATAGGCACCAGTTCCCCTAGCGTCGGGGATTATATAAGGAGAGTGGTGGAGGTGATAAAGAGGAGGGGATTGAAGCACTGGGTAGGGCCCATGGGGACTTCAATCGAGATATCCAGCTTTAAGGAGCTCGGGGAACTCCTCCAAGATATACACGATGAGCTCAACAGACTGGGGGTCATGAGGATCGTGACCGCTGTGAGGATCGATGATAGGAGGGATAAGGGAATAGACATGGAGTATAAAGTGAGGAGGGCGAGCGGATAATAAAACTTCAGAAGATGACCCTCACCTCCTCCCCCTCTCCCCCTGATGTCTCCAGTATGAACTCCAGGGTGAGGGAGGCGGCTCTCCTGAGAAGGGAGGCATCTACACCAGGGACTCCAGCGGCCACTATAAGGACTTCCCTCGTCCCCTGAGTTATCATGGTCCTCACACTATCCCTGTGAGGGTAGAGGAAGATAGGGCCATCCTCATCAGCTAGGACAGGCTCCCCTCCGGACAGGACCTTCTCACCCCCTCCTATCGGCTTGAAGATCTCCCCAGGCCTGGCTAACCTCAGCTCCAGCTTCCCCCTCACTTTCCCCAGATCGTAGAGGCCTATTGGCACCAATGTGATCGCGCTAGCAGCGTTTCCGGAGTCGACGACGCTATTTATAGATGGCAAACCTTCCTTAAGGATCCTCCTGACTAGGGCTTCGCTGCTGGGCCTCACCTTAGTTGGATCTATTCCTATCCTCCAGTAGAAGTCCCTGTATGCCCTGACTACAGGATCCTCCTTCAAGCTCTCCAGAGTGTACTTCCTCCTGACCTCCTCAACAGCCAGCTCTATAACCTTACTCCCGGATCCCCTCACCTCCACGCCTCTCACTCTCGAGAAGGCTATCGAGATTCCGAGGGCTCTAGCGTCCTCTCCCAGCTCTATCATAATCCCTCAGTAAGATCACCTCCTATTTAAATCGCACGAATAAAAGGGGAGAGCTCTAAGCCTCTACAGAGGCCTATCATTTCAAGCTAGTGAGCTGCCAGCACCTGACGAGATGACCTCCCCCTATATCCACGAGCTCGGGCTCCCTGCTCATACACAGTTCCATCGCGTATGGGCATCTCGTAGCTAATTTGCATCCCGGAGGAGGGTTGACTGGGCTCGGGGGCTCACCGGGTAATATAATCCTGCTACAGCTATATCTCTCATATCGATAACCAAGAACCAAAGCGTCGCAGCTGCAATAGCTGTATCAGCTCTAGGCCCTCAATCGGCCCTAGCGCCTGCCCTAATACCGATGATCCAACCTGTCCTAGCGATAGCATATCTCCATGCGGAGGGCTGGGTCAAAAGGTATAACCTTATCTGGATATACCTACACGATAAAATTTATAAATTGAGAGATCTCGCATTTCGTGCCCGATATGTGGTGGTATGTAGCACCGAATGGGCACATGCACAGGATGAGGGGAGCCCCGTTGCCCCTGAAAGCCATCAATGAGGATAGCAGCAGTGCTATCCGAGATGGAACGGGTAGTAAATGCTATACCCGACAACGGTATTGTATCCAGCACGGAAAGATGCTGAATGGGAGATTATGGCTGAAGCAAGCGATACTCGGAATGCATGATTGGAGCGATCGATAGACTTTTTATATAAAAACTAGCGTTCCTCTCATTAAGTTCGGAGCCCATCGAAGGAAATGGGAACCGTTATATCGCTGCGTCGGCAGATCACCGGGTGAGAGGCTGAGTAGGAATTCGATCAAGTTTTTAGCAGCTCTTCTGCTCCTCATCATGGGTGCACTAGTGCTATATGAGAGGAAGCCCGGCTTCGTTGTGGCGAGTCCCCTAGATTCTTACACGGATTTCTCAATGGACCTCACCTCCAGGATAGGGCTAGGGGAGAGGAACACAGCTATTTCCCCATATAGCGTCTACATCGCCCTTCTCATGCTGACAGAAGGTGCTGGAGGCGATACTAAGGACGAGCTCATGAGAGCGATGAGGATCTCCTCCCTGGATGGAGCTAGAAATTGGTTCAACGCGAGCATCGAGAGGTTCACGAGTGTCGAGAGAGGGGCGAGGGCTGAGGTAGCTGACAGCGTATGGGTGAAGGAGGGATTCCCGGTCAGTGAGAAATATCTGGAGGTCGTCAGAAAATACTACTTAGCTGAAGTGCTCAGCTTCAGCGATCCAGCTGATGCCGTGCCCAAGATAAATGGATGGATCTCCAATAGAACTAACGGGCTGATAGATAAGGTAGTCGATGGACTGGATCCCAGAGCTGTGATAGTGCTAGCGAATACGGTCTACTTCAAGGCGAACTGGACGACTCCGTTCGAGAGAGTTGAGAAGGGGGATTTCCACTCCCCTGACGGCATTGAGACAGCTGACTATCTCAGGGGCCGAGTTAAGGCCAATTACTTAGATTCTGGGGATTACGTAGCTCTGGCCCTCAGTTATAGTGGTACTGATGTCAAGTTCATCGTCCTCATGCCTAAGGGCGATCTGAAGGGATTCTTGAGTGGCATGGGGAGGGAGAAGCTGCTAGAGATATTCGAGAAGCTCTTCAACTCATCTGAGAGTGATATAGATCTGTCATTACCGAAGTTCGATATAGATAGCGGCCCCCTCGACCTCGAGAGCGTGCTGGTATCGATGGGCATGAAGAAGATATTCATCCCAGGGGAGGCTGATTTAAGCCCCATGGTGGAGGGAAGCGAGGAGCTGTGCGTCGATAAAGTGCTGCACAGGGCTAGGGTGAAGGTGGATCTCTACGGGACCGAGGCTGCGGCTGCGACAGCCGTAATAATAAGATTGACAGCAATGCCTTCCCAGGAGATCTCAGTGAAGATAGACAGGCCCTTCGCTTTCTTCCTAGTAGATCCAGAAAATAAGGCGATACTCTTCGCCGGGAGCTTCGTCCGTCCTTAACCTTCAAGCTCTTCCCCCTCACCTCCTCAACTTTCTCCTGAGGCTCCCCATCCCGACCCCTTCAGGATGTTGAACTGAATCATCATCAGAAATATTCTCCTTATGCCCCGATCCCTGTTATGACTTTCTTACTCCAAAGCCTCATCAATCCCAGAATATTAGAGAGCTCCCGGGGCTTAATAGGTAACTTAGATGCCAGATCGCTGCTCCAATTCTCCTCTACTGAATAGGATCATGGATCCTTAAGTATCGAGTGTCGAGAGCAGCCGATTTATTTGAGGAAATGTTTCCGAACAGTAAGTTTAACAAAATTCCCTTTAGGGATTCATACAATCTATGGAGTAGCTTAAAAACTTTGAGTTATATGGCTCCTATCAACCTGAGGAGTATTGGAATTACAGTCGCTCCCCATATCGTCAGAATGATCCCTATGACCCATTTAAAGTCGCTGTGCATCTCCTCTCTCAGCTGATTAATTTCCTCCCTCAACTGGTTAATCTCCCCCCTCAGCTGTGTTATCTCATGCCTCATTTCCTCCCTCAACTGTGATATCTTTTGGTCCACTTCTACCCTCAGTCGATTCATTTCCCCTCTCAACTGATTAATTTCCTCCCTCAACTGGTTCATTTCCCCTCTAAGTTGACTAATCTCCCCTCTTAACTGGTTAATCTCCCCCCTCAGTTCCCTTATGTCCTCCTTTTTGGCCACGTCAGCTATAATCGAATTTATCATCAAAATTCTCACGTCTGGTTCCGTCACGAGAAGTTCCGCGAGCCTCTTCTTCAACCTCTTATCGGCTTCTATCTCATTTATCACTCTCTCCGCGAGCGACTCCATTCGGCATCACTCAGAACTGAAGAGAGAAATATATAAACTTCACTGGGGGAAAGTTTTCCTAGGCGCACGCTTTTCTCTCACTTCAGTGCAACTGTTGTTCGACTATCCAAGTTGCCTCTAGTGAGCCCATTTCCCTAGGCCCGCGTAGAGTCCTCGCTCGGGGGGGTCACTTCGAAGTCACGTGATGCCGAGGTGTGGAGCGATCCTCAGAGCTACTCATAGATGAGCTATATATTCTTTCAGGGAGTTAGTAGCTTTCATGAATCCTCCTCAAGCCGAAATTATAAAAATGGGCGCCCAGAAAACCCAGAGCTTTAGCTCTGGGATTGATGGGCAAAGCTTAAATATAAACCCCCTGAAATCCATGGCTCGGATGTTCCGAGCCCGTGAGGGAGGCGAGACGCCTTTAGCCCATGCCTTAACGAGAGGCATGGGATGGGGGAGCTGTGAGCCCCCCGAACCAGCAGATGAGGGGACAGGCGTAAAGCCTGCTCTAAACGCTGGAAGCTCCCGACTTCACTCGTGGAGTAGCTCACCCTTCAAGTCCCTCATCTCCTTAATCGATTCGCCTAACCTGAGGCTCACTCGAACCTCGGCCATTGAGCTAGACCACACGAGCTATAAGATTAGCTCCACGCTCAAATATAAGCTCGGCGGCAGATTTTTATTCTCGAAAAATGATAATAATTGATGCCCAGCATCGAGGAGTGGGAGGAGCTTGAGGAGGAAGCCAGGGAGCTGAGGAGGAGGGAAGCTGATTGGGATTTCATAGAGTCGCAGCCCCCGAGGTTGAGGGCAGCCCTGAAGTTCTACGTGGAGACGGGGGACCTTTACGTAGCATCCAGAATAGCCGATATGAGCATAGAGGAGTTCAACGATCTCAGGAAGAGGGCGAGGATTCCGAATGTCTGCTGAGGCCTTCGCTATAGCCGATACTTGCTTTCTAATAGATTGGGCGTCTTGGAGGCATAGGGACCTCTTATTCAAGCTCTTCAAGACAGTTTTCGTCCCCGAATCTGTCATCAAGGAGATAAGGAGCGAGAGGACGGTTGAGTGGATCGCGAGCTCTCTAGCGTCCGGATCATTATCTCTCTTCACCGAGACCCCCGATATACTCTCTCTCGCTAGGGACTTAGTCGAGAGGTCCAAGCTGTTCCCGATAAGGGGTATAGATCTCCCCGAGGCCATATGCTTAGCTGCCGGTAGGATGAGGAATTATACCGTGATAACTGAGAACAGGGGCGCACTGATGGCAGCCGATATCCTCGAGGAACTCTCGGGCGTGAGGGTCTGGAGATCCCTCGAGTTAATAGCTGAGGGGCTGAGGAGGGAGCTGATAAGAGGGGATCCCCTCAAGGTGTTCGAGGAATATGAGAGGGATACTGGGCACAGGTTCCCTAGGAGGGATCTGGAGGTGGTGCTCCGTGAACTTAGAGGAGAAGATTGAGAGATGGAGGGAGCTCGAGGAGGAAGCCAGGGAGCTGAGGAGGAAGGAAGCTGATTGGGATTTCATAGAGTCGCAGCCCCCGAGGTTGAGGGCGGCCCTGAAGTTCTACGTGGAGACGGGGGACATAAGATTGGCATCTAGGATAGCTGATATGAGCATAGAGGAGTTCAGGGAGCTCCTCAGGTCGGCTAGAATTCCCGTCGTCGTTTAATGAATTTCCATCATCTAAATACTCCATAGCTCGCGTGAAGATGGAAGCCGCCTGCTGAGCCCATCTATTCTCAAGGCCTCGGCCAGCCGCATATATCGTTGGCGCATATTATGCCTGAGATTACCGCAGCCTCCACTCCCCCTCCGGGGAAAGTCGATGCCCCCACTAAATAGAGGCCCCTTATCGGCGTCTTGAAGTAGGGCCTCTTGACGCCTATGGATTGATCGAAAGCATATATAGCGCCCTCAGGCATCGAGGTGTACCTCTCGAATGTCTTGGGAGTGGCTTCATCTTGCACAACTATCTTTTCCCTTATACCGGGGATTATCCTATCTGCTTCACTTATCAGAGTTTCGGCAATCTCCTTCTTCATCCTCAGGTACTCATCGGTCCCTCTCTCGGGGAAATCCCTGTAGTTAGCTGGAGCTATTATTGTGACGCTGGCCTTACCGGGTGGAGCTAAGCTCCTGTCAGCGTTAGAGTTTATGACGATATCGCAACTCCCGTCCAAGTTCTTTATCAGCGTCGGGTAGCTGGATAGATCCATATCGACGCCCAGGAAGACCATGAAGCAAGATGGGGACATCTTGAGTCCCCTTATGTAATCAGCGAACTCCCTACTCAAGTGCTCCTCCCCGACCAACTCGAGGAAGGTGGTCTTGGCGTTCGCGTTCGAAACTATTATTGGAGCTCTGATCAAATTACCGCCTGCAATCACTCCAATAGCTCTACCATCCCTCACCACTATCTTATCGACCCTCCTATTGACCAGTACTTGGCCCCCATGCTCCCTTATGAATTCAGCCAAGGCCTCGGCGAAAGCACCCGCCCCTCCCTTAGGGAAGTAGCCACCGTGGATGTAGTAGGAGACGCAGGCTGTTAAAGCGCTACTAGCTGGAGCTTTATCCGGGGATGTCCCAACGTAACCTATGAGGGCGCTTAAGAGTTCCTTCAGCCCCTCATCCCTGAAGTACTCATCGAGCTTCTCCTTGAAGCTCTTCCCCATCCAATCGTAGAAGTGGGGATGCTCCCTAGGGTAATCGAGGAGCTTCCTCTCCCCAAAGACTTTCACTATCAACTCAGCCGGTAGGGGGACCCCGTATACATCAGCTTCCCTGTAGCACTCCTCATAAGCCCTCTCAGCTTCGTAGAAGAACCTCTCTATGTTCTCCCTCTCACCTGGGAACATCTCAGATAGGGCAGCGATGAACTCCTCCAGGCTATCAGCCCTTATGGCCTTCCCCCTGAATATGAACATCCTGGAGTTCTTCACGAACAAATCATCCTTTTTGAGACCTAATTCTCTGAGAAGATATGTTATAGGTCCTTTCTCCCATAGACCGCTCACATCCTCCACTCCTGAATTGAAAACGAAGCCCTTCCTCCTGAAGGAGGAGCAGTAGCCACCCACTTGATAGTACTGCTCCAAAACCAGTACTCTGTAGCCCCTCTTGGAGAGGAGGGCCCCGCATGTGAGGCCTCCTATGCCCGAGCCGACTATTATCACATCGTAATCCCCGCCCCCAGCTCTCACTTTCCAATCGTACTTCCTGAACTCAGATACAGCTCTCATGGCTGGGAGCTTCACGGGGAGTATGAATGAGAGGAATATGCCTAAAGCTATCAGGGAGTTGGAGAGTATGAGAGTGAGGGGGGAGCTCAGGAGCAAGAATATCAGGGAGTTCAATGCGAAGATGAAGGCCCAGGAAGCCGTTATAATGTTATTTATCATTATGAAGGACTCGTCTTTCCAGTAAACCTCGGGATAATCCCTCATAGAGACTTGCAATGTGTAAGGCCTCCTGAGGGCTATGGATAATGCTGCCATTAGAAAGAGGGTCAAGTAGCCCAGGAAACCGCTCTCATCCACGAAGATGCTGAGGCCGAACGCGAAGGTGGCGAGGGAAGCTAGGGAGAAGTAGAGGAAGGAAACGAGATCCATTATGTTGAAACTACGCTTAAAGATCTGAGGTATCAGGAGGATCGAGGATATCGCTAGTGGAATTATGATCCCTAAGTAGCTCCCGATCCCGCAGAGTGTCCAGTAGAGGATCCATGGTATGAAGGAAATTAAGATGTAGAGCATGCCTCTCATAAGTCTTCCAGGGCTCAGAATATATAAACTTCCCCTCGAAATTTCTCGGATGCCCCTTAAACCTTTCCATCAGCTGCTTATGTTCGGGAAGGCTCTGTGGAGAAGGTTAAATAGGAGCCTTGAGCTATTATATGGATTTTAGAGTATATGCCTCAGAGTATATGCCTCGATGAAAAGAGGATTGAAAAAGGATGACAAAAGCAGACCTTATGGATTCATCAATTTTTACTATTCTCGATATTATTATACTTCAATATGATAGATATCTCGCCCTTCGAAAAAGAACATGAAATCCCCTGTTTCTGCTTATACTGCATGGATATCATCAAGAGAAATGTGAGATCCCAGATCCCGAGAGATCTCTGAACTACCTCTACTCTCATCTCAGTGTATATCTTCTTATCAGAGCCCCTGAGAGAGCGCTATTTCTCTAGGACCAAGCCATATTTCTCGAGCCTTTCAAAGTGCTTATAGTTTCTAGTGAGTAGCTTCATCTTCTTGGCTATAGCTGTAGCACCTATTATGAGATCCACATCGCTCACGATCTCCCCTTTTGACCTCAACTTCTCATAGAGCTCACAGTACTTCAATATTACGCTATTATCTAATCCTATTATATCAAAGGATTCCTCCAAAAGCTTCTTCGCCTCTTCTCTCTCCTCCTCGGGAATCCCTCTGAGGTACTCCAAAGCTGTAAGCACTGATATGGCATCGCCCAGTCTTCTTCCCTCTCTCAGGGAATCTATTAGAGTATCTGTGTCAACGAGAATCAAGGGAGAACTCCCTCCTGAATTTCCTATGGGATTCCTCTATCTCATCCAGATGCTTCAGAGTGAGCTCTCTCAATTTTCTGAAGGATTCCTCCCTCTTCACCCTAATGACTTCATCGATAAGATCGTTTAGAAAGTCGCTCCACTCCCTCTCACCCTTAAACTTCTCAAGCCTCTCCTTTACCTCTCTCTTCACGGGTATCGTGGTGTATGTCATCATGTAATTTTTTGTTAATCATTATATAACCATTACGGGCTCGCCACACCTTTGAAGGTAAATACCTACAAAAATCATAGTGTGATCATAGAAGAAATTACTGATGGGGATTGATAATAGAATATTTCATGGATTTCTTGACTAGAGAAATCTCTTATTTTAATAGTTGACCTCGAGCTCTAGATGCATAGTAGTTATCTCCTGGTGATGCGGTTGGTATGCCGGGAGGTCTCATGTACTAAACGGACTACTATTAAAAGTGTCGATCACTGAACCAGTCGACTCCCTGATCTAATTCCTTAGCTTCGCGTATCACAGCTCTAATATATTCATAAAAATCAGTCTAGAGTGCTCTTATTGAACACCCTAGCCGATAGGAGCGTGAATATCGATGTGAGCAGCAGGAGAGCTGAGAGGCTCAGATATATGGGGAGCGAGGAGATCCCCGTCATGAAATATCTGGTTAAATCGACTGAGTAAGTCAGCGGGTTTATGTAGAATATGGGCTTCACTACATCAGGTAGGTTATTTATCGGGTAGAATGCACCGCTCAGGAATATCAGCGGGAATATCAGGACATTCACTATGAGCTGGAATCCCTCGGGACTCCTCATCTTCGAGGCTATAGCTATCCCCAAGCTGTTGAACATCAGCGAAGTTATGAAGCATATCGCGATAGCGAATGGGAGGCCCTCTATCCTGAGGGATGGTACTATGACGTACATCAAAGCTATTATCAGTAGAGACTGAAGGGCGGATGTTATGGAATCCCCCAAGGCCCTCCCAATTATAGCGTAAGTCCTGGAAGCTGGTGCAACTAGCACTTCCTTGAGGAAACCGAACTCCTTGTCCCATATCACCGAGATGCCCCCTATGAAGCTGGAGGAGAAAGCAGTCATTACAGCTATCCCGGGAGCTAAGAAGGCGAGGTAATCCACCCCTATCGCCGCGGACATCCCCCTCATGGAGGCGCTGAATCCCATCCCTAGGAAGAGGAAGAACATGAGGGGATTTATTATGGTCCCTAAGACCCTGGATCTAGCCCTGAAATATCTCTTCAACTGTCTGTACAGCATAGCGTAGACTATATTCCTCTCATTCATCTTAATCACCTCACCCTGTGCCTCATCCTCACGCTCTCCCTCCAATCCGCTTCCTCATCCCTTATCTCCCTCCCGGTGTAATGGAGGAAGACATCGCTCAGAGAAGGCTGGGTATACTTTATCTCCTCTATCCTTATCCCCATCCTATTAGCTACTTCGAAGACGCTGGGTATGACCCTAGATGCATTATTGACGCTAAGAGCGAGCACTCCATCTAGCTCCCTGTACCTCAAAACCATGCCATTTTCCTGAAGCTCCTCGACGAGCTTCATCAAGCTGCTCTTGTCCCGAGCTCTCACGTAAATTACATCTCCTCCTATCCCCTGCTTCAGCTCATCGGGGCTCCCAATAGCCACTATCCTTCCGTGATCTATTATAGCTACTCTATCGCAGAGCCTCTCAGCTTCCTCTATGTAGTGAGTCGTCAGGAAAACGGTGACCCCGGCTTCATTCCTCAGCCTCTCCACGTACTCCCATATCTTCGCTCTAGTCTGCGGATCCAACCCTATCGTCGGCTCATCCAAGAAGAGTATTTCGGGCTCATGCATCAAGCCCCTGGCTATCTCAAGCCTCCTTATCATACCCCCGCTGTAGTTCTTCACCTCTACGTCCTTGAACTTCGTCAGCTCAGCGAACTCCAGGCTCTCCTCTATCCTCCTCTTCAGCTCCTCCCCTCTCAGCCCGTATATCAGGCCGTGTATGTAGAGGTTCTCCCAACCCGTGAGGTTCCTGTCGACAGATGGATCTTGGAAAACTATCCCTATCCTCTCCCTGACCTTCACCGGCTCTTCGACAACATTATAGCCAGCCACGTAAGCTTCCCCGCTAGTAGGCCTCATCAAAGTCACCAGTATGTTTATAGTGGTCGTCTTTCCAGCTCCATTCGGTCCGAGAAATCCGAAGATTTCCCCTTTCCTAACATCGAAGCTTATCCCATCCACAGCCCTCAGGTCACCGAACTTCTTAACCAGATCCCTGACTGAGATAGCTTTCATCTCACATCACCCAATATCCTGCTCAAATCCTGGATCAGCCTCCAGAAGGCCCTTCTCACCTCATCCCTCTGCTCCTCAGTCATCCTCCCGTACTTGGAGGCCAGCTCCTCGAGGAGGGGGAAAATATCGTGGGGCACCATCTTTTTCAATATCTTAATTCTATCGGCCCTTTCCATGAAGCATCTTATCCTATCCTCATTCTCCTTTAAGTATTTTACCCCATCCTCCGTTATGCTGTAGACGGTCCTCCTCCCCTCCCTGCCGGATCTCACTAAACCCTCGCCCTCCAGGGAACGGAGGGTAGGATAAACTATCCCCGGGCTGGGCGGATGACCTAGCGTATCCCCTATCCTCCTCATGATCTCATACCCGTGGAGGGGCTCCTCCCTTATCGCGTCCAGCACTAGGAGCCTGAAGAGGCCCTTCACCGGAGGCCCGTGGAACATATATCTATCGATACATCTAGAGATATATTTTATATAAAAACTTTTTGCACTTGGAGGCTTCGAGCTTGAAGCGCCCTTCAGATGGTTTTAAGGGGCTTGAGGAGGGTAACTTTAACGACTGGATAGGATTTCCAGCCCTCTTCAATCGTATACTCCTTGAAAAAGTTTCCCTCATTCCTCAATATCTTCATCAATTCCGAGGAGGTTATGGAGTGCATTCTCACGATACCATAAGCTATCAGGCCGGCCGTAAAGCCATAGCCTAACTCAGTGAGCTTCCCCCTCAGAAGCTCCTTCGGGGCCTCCCCCCAGAGATCGTATATGAGCGCTTTCCTCCCGGGTCTCAGGACCCTGTATATTTCATTGAGCACATTGACAGGGTTCCTCCAGTGATGGAGGGATCCTGTGCTCACCACGAGATCGAATGAATCATCCTCGAAGGGCATTTTATTCGCATCTCCCACTAGAAACTTCACATTCTTCCCCTCAGCGTTCTTCCTAGCTACCCTTATCATATCCTCCGATACGTCAATGCCTATCACCTCAGACCCCGGAAGCGACTCCGATATCTGGAGGGGCAAGTAACCCGGCCCTGTGCCCACGTCCAGTATCCTGCCTCCGCTCATCTCCTCAGCTACGTCGAGCGCTACATCCTTGTAAAATGCCTGCATTATCCTGCTCCTAGCGAGGAATGAGTAGCCTCTGGTCCCGGGGAAAGGTATCCCCTCTGGCAGCATCTTCACCGAGACAGCGTCCTGATCTACCTTAAAAATTGACTAGTGGTCCTCGAAGCTACTGAGGGTTCTCACACTTGTAGAGCTTCGAGACTTTCGAGAGGTACCTCGAGATCTTAACGGCATCCTCAGGTATGTCCCTCATCTCCCCATCCACTACAACCATATGCCTCCTCTTTGGCGGATTCCTGACTATCCTGCAAACTTCCTCAACCAAATGATGGAGTTGAACACAGTGGAGGGAACCGTCAACTGTTAGCACAGCTATCTCATCATAATCGCCTCTAGCTAGGATTCCAGCGAGCTTAAAGCCTATCATATTAGCGTGTTCCTCCTCAAGGCAGCAACTCAGTTTCGCATAATCACCAAATCCCCGTAATAGATCTTCATTGAGGCAGGAGCCGTATAGGAGGATCTTCCTGAAGCCCCTTAGGTAGCCGGACCTGACGCTCGTATCCATGAGCCGCATAAGGGAAGTAGAGGCCTGAAGTTAAATCCCTTTAGAGTATGGAATAGGTTTAAGGAGCTCAAGCGATTATTCAACAGAAGGGGATCGATTTCTACGGGAAGCTCTCCTATCATAAGCTGAAGAGCTTTAATTGGAACTATCTATCAGTTATTATGTCCACTAACTCTTTATTCTCGCACACGCATTAGAATTAGATATCACAATTCCTCATCCTTGGAAGAGCAGCGAGCTCTACCTAGAGGTTGAGGGACCTGAGGTAAAGAGGGAGCTCATCGGAGTCCAGTTCATTGAGGTCGGTGCAAGTGAGCCTAAGACCAGTTCCAGCTGATAAGAACTTTTTGAAGGTGGGATCTGTTAGTTCCTTCAGCTACGCTTAGCCTTAACAGGAAAGACAGGCTGCGATGATCTCGAACTGCCTGCAAATCCTCAAGCGAGCACATTTTCAATATTCTAATATTTTATTAAACTTCTTCCTTAGGTAATGAAGTCTGAGTCCATAATATGCCGAAGATATCCCCTCACTTACTAAATTCTTTTTACTTCCCCGCAGGAGCATACTAATCGAATTTTTAAGAATTTGAGCTCAGAATTTAAAGTAATTCTGTTATTGCTCTTTGGAGTTCGATACCTGTTAAATTTTCTATTTTTATGTGTCT